>Ga0070667_100000509_pt1 | contig 39258 bp, 36 predicted proteins | sample KBSS33metaG_FD_64659 | JGI IMG/M metagenome (GOLD analysis project Ga0070667, IMG submission 64659) | Switchgrass rhizosphere microbial communities from Kellogg Biological Station, Michigan, USA - KBS S3-3 metaG | ecosystem: Host-associated > Plants > Roots > Rhizosphere > Soil ...
TCGCTCAACCGCTTCTGGGTCAACGCGGCCGCGCCGATCCTTCTCAACATCTGCCTGATCGCGGGGCTGCTCTTCTTTCGCGGGCATAGCGATGTCGAGACCGCGCGCACCCAGGCGATCGCGGTGACGGTGTCGGGCGCGCTGCAACTCGCCTGGCTGATGCTTGCCTGCTGGCAGGCGGGGGTGCGGCTGCGCATCCGCCTGCCCAGGCTGAGCCCCGAGGTGAAGCGGCTGCTCAAGCTGATCGGGCCGGCGGCGCTCGGCGCGGGCGCCGTCCAGTTCAACCTGCTGATCTCGACCACGCTGGCCGCGCGCTTCCTGCCCGAAGGATCGGTTTCCTATCTCTATTATGCCGACCGGCTCAATCAGCTCCCGCTGGGCCTGATCGGTATCGGCGTGGGCACCGCGATGCTGCCCAGCCTGTCGCGCCAGCTCGGCGGCGGCGACGCGCGGGCCGCGCTCGACACGCAGAACCGCGCGATCGAGCTGGTGCTGCTGCTGACCCTGCCCGCCACCGCGGCGCTGATGGTCTCGGCGACCCCGCTGATCCGGGGCCTGCTCCAGCATGGCGTATTCACCCCCGCCGACACGATCGCGAGCGCCCGCGCGCTCGCCGCCTTCTCGCTCGGGCTGCCGGCCTATGTGCTGATCAAGGTGCTGACCCCGGGCTTCTACGCGCGCGCCGATACCCGGACGCCGGTCCGCATCGCGCTGATCGCGATGCTGGTGAACCTGCTGCTCAACCTCGTGCTGATCTGGCCGATGGCGCATGTCGGCCTTGCGCTGTCGACCGCGATCTCGGCCTGGGTCAATGCGCTGCTGCTCTACGCGACGCTGCGCCGCCGCGATCATTTCGCGATCGACGACCGGCTGCGGCGCACGGGCGTCCGCCTGATCGCCGCCACCGCCGCGATGGCGGCGCTGCTGTTCGCGCTCAACCCCTGGATCGACCCGTGGACCGGGCGCGGCCTGGCCGAGCGCGCGATCGCGCTGGGGATCATGATCGGCGCCGCCGCGGCGGTCTATTTCGGGCTGGTGTTCGGCCTGGGCGCCTATTCGGTGGCGACGCTCAAGGGGCAATTGCGGCGGAAGCGCTGACCCGACCGTCGCCCGACGCAGGAGTTGACCTCCCCGGCCCAGCGTCCCAAAAGCCCCGCCATCATGACCAGCAAGCGCACAGTCTCGGGCATCCAGCCCACCGGCAACCTGCACCTCGGCAATTATCTCGGCGCGATCCGGCGGTGGGTGCAGATGCAGGAGGAGGGCGAGTGCCTGTTCTTCCTGGCCGATCTGCACGCGATCACCGTTCATAACGACCCGGCGACGCTTGGCGCGAACATCCGCGAGATGGCGGCGGCGCTGGTCGCGTGCGGAATCGATCCCGACAAGGCGATCCTGTTCCGGCAGCGCGATGTCTCCGCCCATGCCGAGCTGTGCTGGTTGCTGAACGGCACCGCGCGGATCGGCTGGCTCAACCGCATGACCCAGTTCAAGGAGAAATCGGGCAAGAATCGCGAGGGCGCGTCGATCGGCCTCTATGCCTATCCGGTGCTCCAGGCGGCCGACGTCCTGCTCTACCAGGCGACGCACGTGCCGGTCGGCGAGGACCAGAAGCAGCATCTCGAGCTCGCGCGCGACATCGCCACCAAGTTCAACGCCGACTTTGCCGTCGAGCTGTTCACCCTGCCCGAACCCGTGATCGGCGGCCCGGCCGCGCGCGTGATGTCGCTGCGCGACGGCGCGGCCAAGATGTCCAAATCCGATCCGTCGGACATGAGCCGGATCAACCTGACCGACGACGCCGAAACCATCATGTCGAAGATCCGCAAGGCCAAGACCGATCCCGAGCCCTTGCCCGAAAGCGTGGACGGGCTCGAAGGCCGGCCCGAGGCGCGCAACCTGGTGGGCATCTATGCGGCGATGACCGACGCCACGCCGGCCGAGGTGCTGGCGCGGTTCGGCGGTCAGGGGTTCGGCGCGTTCAAGCCCGCGCTCGGCGAATTGCTCGCCGCGAAGCTCGGGCCGATCGCCGAGCGGCTCAACGCGCTCAAGGCCGACCCGGCCGAGCTCGACGCCATCCTCGCCAGGGGCGCCGACAAGGCGCGCGCGCTGGCGGCCCCGACGCTCGCCGCGGCCTATAAGGCGATGGGGCTGTAACGGGACGCGCTTGTTCCGGCGAGACGGCGCTGTCGCGAGCGGCGGCCGGATGGGCACGGGAATGGCGGCGGCGCTGGGCGGTTCGCCGGATGGCGCAGCATCGGAACCTGGGCCGGAGCGGGCCGGCGGTTCCGGGTGCATGGGGTTGTCTGCCCGTTTTTTATATTTTTTCCTGTCCAGCCCGGCGTCCAGGAGGATGCGCGCGATCGCGGCCGGGCCGGTCGCGCGCAGGTAGCGGGCGATTTCCCTGACCCGGGCGGAGTGCACGCCGTGCTTCCAGGCGTTGCGATTGCCGCGCGGCGCGCCACTGCCCCTGCCACCATGCATCCGGCACCGCGCGCGGCCGCGCACCGCCGGCGATTGGCACGGAGTGCCGGCGCGAGTGCGCGCGCCGCAGCGGGGGGCGTTGGCGAGGATGTGCGGCTGGGACGATCGGCGCGCGCCTCGATCAAGGCGGGAGTCGTGATCCGCCATGGTGTTGCTTGCTGCGTTCATCGAGTCCCCTGCCCGTGGCGCGGCTCATATAGCCAGGAGGCCCAGAAAAGGCAAGAACAAACAGTGAACACACAGCAAGGATGGGAAGGCGATGCGGCCCAACAATGGCGGTGGCCGTGCCGCTGACCAGGTTAGTAGGAACCCGGTGGACTCGGACATGAATATCAAATCACTGTCGTCTATTGCGCCGATTGCCGGCCGTCCCGGTCTCGGACATGGCAAGAGGAAAGCCGCCATCCGCGCGGAAAATCGACGGCTTGGCACCCATCCTCGGTTCGGGGGTGGCGTTGCCATCAAATTGGCAAATTGCTGACAAGACATGAGACGATCATGTCTCCAAACGCTGTATAGGTGGTGACCTTGTTCAGAACGGGTGAAGCCAAAACCCACGAGTTGGGGGTGACGCTTCACACGCCAATTCCCGTACGATAATTATGCTCCGATGAGCACAGATCCCACCGTTAGAGATTTCACGCATCAAGTCGAACGAACTGATCGTCGACCCGAACCTGACAAACTGCGGATCGCGGTGCTCGGCATCTTCGGCGAACTTGGCTCGTTGATGAGCGAAATAAAGAAAGGCGTCCGCCAGGGGCCCTCCTACACCTCCTTCCGGGACACGATTGTCGAGGAGGCGGGCGATCTTCTCTGGTACTTTGCGGCCCTGTCGCTGACGCTCGGCTGGCCGCTCAGCCGGTTGTTGTCAGCCGCCTTCGATACGACCATCTCCGAGGAAGATAGCTTCTCTGGGGTCGAGGCTCATCTCGCGAAGCTCCTGAGCGAGGATCAAGACCCCTGGCTTCTCGCCGGTGAGCGAGCCGGCACGCTCGCCGCGCACGTCGGGGCAGACGGTGATCGGACAGAGCTGTTTGGTCTGGCGGCCTCCGCTCTGCGGGCGGCGCTCGTCGCCTTTCGGTCAGTAGATATCGGGTTGTTGAAGCCCATCTGCCACAACATCGAGAAGAGCCTTTCGCGCTTTCCAAGCAGCCGCAAGCCTCTTTCTCTCTATGACGACAGACCGACACCAGACGGCAAGCCGATCAGTCGTGACGAGCGGATCCCATCGTTTCTGCCCGTCGATTTCCGCGAGATCCAGGTCGGAAGCAAAACCGTCGTCGTGCAGTCGGCCTTCACAATCAAGATCGGTGACCCTCTCACGGACAATATCGGAGAGGGCGATTTATACCGCTTCCACGACGTGTTCCACCTGGCTTACGCGGCGGTCCTAGGGTGGTCTCCAGTCCTACGCGCTCTTCTGAAGTGCAAGCGCAAGAGCCATCCGTCGCTTGATGAGAATCAGGATGGCGCCCGTGCAATCCTGATCGAGGAAGGCATCTCCACGTTCGTGTTCAATCACGCGAAGCCCCATTTCTTTGAAGGGGTGACCGGCGTCGATTACCGCCTTCTTTCGACGATCAAGGCGTTCGTGAAGGGGTACGAGGTCGAGGATCAGCCCTTCTGGGCCTGGGAAAGAGCAATTCTCCGTGGCTATAACATGTTTCGTGAGCTATCTAGCCGGCGGTGCGGCCGTGTAACGCTCGACATGAGCCGGAGAGATGTATTTTTCGAGCCGATGGACCAGGGATGAGTTGGGAGCGAACCTTCGTTGATCGCTTGGCGGGCGTGAAGATCTCCAATGTTTTCAATCCCTATTGTGATCGGTGCGAAGTCCATGATCTGGCCGACGCAGCCCAGATTCGACGGCGCAACCTCGAAGCCGTTCTCTGTGCACGGCGCGCCGCCAAGATCGACAGCATCTGGTTCGGTCGTGATCTCGGTTATCGGGGAGGCCGCAGAACGGGACTTGCGTTGACCGACGAGGTCGCGATGTTTTCCGTGGTCTGCGCGTCGGACAAGGCTGCGAAGATTGCGCGCGCGACCCACGGCACCCCAGTGGCCGAGCGGACCGCAGCCGTCATTTGGTCGGTGATCAATCGACTGCGTCGGCCTCCGATGCTTTGGAATGCGTTCCCGCTTCACCCGCATGAACCGGATTCGCCCTTCACCAACCGGGCGCACACGACGAGGGAGCGCCGTGAGACGGCCTGGGCGATCGAGGCTCTCATTGAGCGGTTCGACAATCCCCGTCTCATCGCGATCGGCAATGACGCATCGAAGGCTTTGTCCAATCTCGGCTTCGCTCACGAGACTGCCCGTCATCCCAGCTATGGTGGTCAACGGGAGTTTATCGAGACCATGGAGCGGATCCATTGTCTTGAACCGACGATAGCAAAGACGGCGGCGCCGACCTTGCTTTAGGCCAGTCCGCCGGCTGCCCAGCAATCGGTAAGCAAACTCCGCGTCTCCGGAACTTTTCGGCCATCACCACTGAGATCGAGCACGGCCTCGGCCGCGATGATCGTGAGCGGCCCCACTGTCGCGCCCGACGCATCGGCCACGAACCACTGGAGGCGTGCGAGACCGATCAGATTTCCCAAGGCGCGCTCGATATACCAATGCGATCGGTAGAAAGCAGTGAGCCGAAGCGTATTGTCGCGGTCGATCTTGAACGAAACGTGGCTCAGGCATGGACCGCCGATCTGGTAGCCGCCGTCGCGCATCGGATTGTACGTTGCGATTTCGAGGGCAATATCCTCGACCGACACCTCATAATGCGTCGTGGTCTTGGCCTTTTTCTCCACTCGCCGTTTCAGCTTGTCGATGAGGACATCGAGCGGGTTCAATCGCCGATTGCCCTTCATCATCAGCGTTCCATCGTCATTGAGACGGGTAATCATTCGCTCGAAATATGTTCCCCACTGTTTTTTGACCTTGGGGAGAACGGCACTCAAATAATATTCGTAGAATTCATCTGCCCCCAGTTTGTATTTCGCTCGATAGGTGTCGAGCGGAAAGATCGTGTTTGCGACCGTTTCGCTTGAATGAAATTTGTGGTCAATCGCGAACTTGTCGAAATTGCGAATGATCGCATCTTCCTCGGCAGATTTCGAAGCCGGCGAGGCTACGGAATACACCAAATTGTAAATCGGCTTCTTGACAGTCGAAAGCGCCTTAGTCGCCTGAAGCCACGCGGCCACGACCGACGAAGTGTCGTTCAGAACGAGATAGTTGGCCATAGGATTCAGACCCATACCAATAGCGGTGATCGCGCCGACACGTGATTGGCAGTCAACCAAGCGTAACCTCGATCACCCCAGCCTATCCCCCACGAATTCTTGATACGATATTCGTAACTGCCAACGGAAGCACGAAAACCGCATATTACAACTGCATGCCGACTTTGTATTTGAGAACTTACGGTAAGATCAAGTGGCACCCGCCCATTGCAGCCGAAAAAGGTCAGATCGACGTCGATGATAAGGCTGATCGGTCGCCGAGTTTTGATGGCCGCCACGATGGTCGTATGGTCGAATGGGAGGGTTATCGCGGTTGTGCGATGGAAGACGCATCCGGCGTTGAGCGGCTTCTCGGAATTATAGGGCCAATCCCCTTCCGTCGTCTGGCCATCGGCACTCAGACCGTCGATAGCTTCGTGGAGTGCCAGCCCATCACCGGGAGCCTTCTTCGCACGGGCGGCCGCCTGGCGGTGAAGCGATTCCGGGGACAGAAGTTCGTCGAGTGAGATGGCTGCCCGGTGAATCTCGCTCAACGAGAACGACAGACAGGTAGGGCGCGGACCTTGATCCCGTGCCACTCCTAAATCAACTGTCAGCTCGGTTGGGTCAGCCGGCATTGACCCCTTTGCGGCTTTGCCGTTGCCTAATCCGGTTCGCTCGCGACAGACCGTGCTCGGGCTCCATGATCGACAGATTGAAGGCGACCTCGCCGAGAGAGTTCCGCTCCCATTGACGTTTGTGCTCGAACCGCAAGCTGCCGAACCCCTGATTATCTGCTCGGTAGAAAGCGCGCCTAGTCGAAGGGGCGCCAACGAGGTCAGGCGCGACCGAGACCGAAGAATCAAGTTCGGTCAACGACGCCGGCGTTGGAGCTTTTGGTATCCAGAGATAGCCAGCGCTTGCTTGTTGGCTAAGATCAACCGTGACGGTATCGCCGACCGTGATCGCGATATCGGCCTTGTCGTCGCCCTCGTTCAGCACCCAGGCATCGTACCTTGTCTCCGCCGCCCCGCGAACATGGCCTATGCGCTGTTTGATTTGCTTCGGCTCGACGTTGAGGAGCTGCGTCCGAGCCGTGTCGCTGATGAAGTTATTGCGCTCAAGCGCCCAGACGGTCGCTTGGTAACTTGCCCCGCAGCGAAGGGCTAACTGGTAGAGGATGTCTTCGCTGGTCAAATCCGAACGCGACCAACCGTGCTTCCATGCGTGATAGGTGATTAGCCAATTCGGCAGCAGGAAAGTTCCGGCAAAAGCATCCGCTTCGATCTCCTGGAGATAGGAAGCAAAGCCACTGACTTTAGGAGATTTCTGGCTATACGCCGCTCTACGCAAGACGGTCGGGCTGTCCAGGCTGGGCTCATGGTTCATGACAGCATGCCCCAGTTCATGCGCTGCCGTGAAGCGCTGCACCGAAAGGGGGCGCCGGGTGCTGATCATCACTCCTGGTTGTTCGCCTCGAATGTAGGCGCCGAGCAACCCGTCCAGCGGCTTGAAAATGACCCGTACATCCAGCCAAGCGAGCGCATCGAAAACGTCGACGCGCTCATGCGTTGACGTGAGCCGCTGCCGAACCTCAAGGACCTTCTGAATTTTCTCGGCCGCAGCCGCGCCTCTCAGGCGCGAACGCCTAATAGGATCAATCAAGCAGCTGCGCTCTCAGACCGCGACTTCAAATATGTGGCGAATCGCTGGAGCTCTCCCATGTCCTGATCGGACAGCGTTTCGGCCGCTCTCGCCAGAAATTCAGTGCGCTCGGCGGCCTTCTGCACAGGAACATCAGCGGTGAAAAACTCGATCCCGCGTCCAAGCGCTTTCGCAATTTCAGCCAGGAGGGCGGCACTGACCTGCTCGTCGCCTGCTTCGATCGCTTGGATCTCCGACGCTTCCACACCGACCATTTCCGCAAGCTCGTCATACGACAGCTCCAGATACTCGCGCGCTTCGGTCACCCGCGCGGCGATGCGTTGCTCGGTCGCCGTGTTAGGCATGCTCTTTCTTCCGTTTCTGCTCATACAGGGCCAGCACTCGGGGGATGAGATGACCCTTCATCTCGTCGAAGCTCTCGTACCCGCCTTCTTTGATCGCGGACTCCGGGATCGTGAATTTGACGATCTCCTCGAGGGTGATTAGCGCGCGAACAGCGCGATGAGAGTCGATTTCGACAGCTGGTTTCATGATGTCAGCGTTGGACGCGGGCGCCCTATCTCCCGGGAGGGTAGAGTCGGCTTGTTCGTTCTCCCACCATTGCTCAAGCGCCGCTCGTACGTCCGCGAGCGGAAATTCAGCGGGCAGTGCTTCTGCTACGTCGTTCGCCATGATGCCTCCCCAAGGATGATGCACGAGACTCGGAGAGAACGCAACGTTCTTTGTTTGTTCGGATGCACGTGACGACCTTCTTGTCGCTTGTTCTGATTGGAGCGGCGGCGATTTGCGCAAAATTGCGGGCGACGCCGGCACGTTAGGCCTGAGGAAATCGCGGGCATATCCAACGTGAGCTTTTAGGTTCTGCTCGTTCAGCCCTTAACGGCTTACATTAGGCGCGTCGCGGACCTAGCGAGAGCGGCTCACCCACGTTGCTCGCTAGTCGGTCGGCATGAACGTCCGTTCGCCCAGCCGGGCCAGAGCATCGTCAATGTAAGGCCGAACAGCTGACGCCATCTCAAGTCCCCCGCCCCCTCCCTCGCGGGCGGGATCTCCGCGCTATTCCTTCGCGGCCGCCTTCTTCGCCACGGGCTTCTTGACCGGCGCTTTCTTCGCCGCGGCTTTCTTTGCCGCGGGGGCCTTCTTGGCCGCGGGGGCTTTCGCGGCCGCCTTGCGGGCTGGCTTCTTGCCCTTGGCCGGGCCCTTGGCGGCGCGCGCGGCGAGCAGTTCGAGCGCGGCCTCGGGGGTCAGCGTGTCGGGATCGGCGGTCTTGGGCAGGGTCGCGTTGGTCACGCCGTCGGTGACATAGGGGCCGAAGCGGCCCGCCATCAGCTTGACCTCCTTGCCGGTCACCGGGCTTTCGCCGAACTGCTTGAGCGGCTCGGCGCCGCCGCGGCGCTGCCCGGCGCCGCTCGCGGCATCGGCGAGCTTCGAGACCGCGGCGTTCATGCCCACCTCGAACACCTCGGCGGTCGAGCCGAGCCGGGCATATTTGCCGTCGTGGAGCAGATAGGGGCCATAGCGGCCGATCGAGGCGGTGATCGGCTCCCCCGTCTCGGGATGGATGCCGACGGTGCGCGGCAGCGCGATGAGCCTGAGCGCCATCGCGAGGTCGAGATCGTCGGCGGGGACGTCCTTCGGGATCGAGCCGCGCTTCGCATCCTTGCCGTCGCCGAGCTGGACATAGGGGCCGAAGCGCCCTGCCCGCTTCGACACTTCGAGGCCGGTTTCGGGATCGGTGCCGAGCACCGTCGGGCCGCTGTCCGCGCCGTCGTTGGCGGCGCCGGCCTGGGCGAAGCGGCGGGTATATTTGCAGTCGGGATAGTTGGAGCAGGCGATGAACGCGCCGAACTTGCCGCCGCGCAGCGACAGGCTGCCCTGCTGGCAGACCGGGCAAAGCCGCGGATCGGCGCCGTCGCCCTTGTCGGGGAAGAGATAGGGGGCGAGGAACTCGTCGAGCGCCTTGGTGACCTCGGACGGCTTCTGCTCCATCACCTCGGCAGTCTTGGGCTTGAAATCGCGCCAGAAGGCTTCGAGCACCGCCTGCCAGCCGGCGCGGCCGCCCGACACGTCGTCGAGGCTCTCCTCGAGGCCGGCGGTATAGTCGTAGCTGACATAGCGGTCGAAGAAGCGCTCGAGGAAGCTCGTCACCAGCCGGCCGCTCTCATTGGGGGTGAAGCGGTTCTTCTCGACCGTCACATAGTCGCGGTCCTTGAGGGTCTGCAGGATCGACGCATAGGTCGAGGGCCGGCCGATCCCCAGCTCCTCCATCTTCTTGACCAGGCTCGCTTCCGAATAGCGCGGCGGCGGCTGGGTGAAATGCTGTTCGGCGGTGACCGCCTTCTTCGCGGGCGCGTCCCCCTCGCGCAGGCGCGGCAGGCGGCGCGATTCCTCGTCGCCGTCGTCGTCGCGCCCTTCCTCGTACAGCGCGAGATAGCCGGGGAAGAGCACCACCTGCCCGGTGGCGCGCAGCCCGTGCCGGCCGGTGCCGTCGGTCAGTTCGACCGTCGTGCGCTCGAGCCGCGCCGAGGCCATCTGGCTGGCGAGCGCCCGCTTGAAGACCAGATCGTAGAGCCGCGCATGATCCCCGCTGCCGAGGCGATCCCTGGTGAAATCGGTGGGCCGGATCGCTTCGTGCGCTTCCTGCGCATTTTTCGCCTTCGCGCTATACTGGCGCGGCTTGTCCGGCACGTAGGAGCCGTCATAGCGCCGGGCGATCGCCCCGCGCGCGGCCTCGATCGCGCTGCCGTCCATCTGGACGCCGTCGGTCCGCATATAGGTGATCGCGCCGTCCTCATAGAGGCCCTGGGCGATCCGCATCGTATGGCTGGCGGAGAATCCCAGCTTGCGCGCGGCCTCCTGCTGGAGGGTCGAGGTGGTGAAGGGGGGCGGAGGATTGCGCGTGAGCGGCCGCGTCTCGACGCTTGCGACCGAGAAACGCCCGGCTTCGACATCGGCCTTGGCCGCCTGCGCGTCATCGCCATTGCCGATCGTCAGCCGATCGATCTTCTGCCCCTTCCAGCGCACCAGCCGCGCAAGAAAGGAGACCCCGTCATGCTCCATGTCGGCCACGACCGACCAATATTCCTGCGCCTTGAACTGTTCGATCTCGCGCTCGCGATCGACCACCAGCCGCAGCGCGACCGACTGGACCCGCCCCGCCGACTTTGCGCCGGGCAGCTTGCGCCACAGCACCGGCGACAGCGTGAAGCCGACCAGATAGTCGAGCGCGCGCCGCGCCCGATAGGCGTCGATCAGATCCTCGTCGAGGGCGCGCGGGTTGGCCATCGCCTCCAGCACCGCGGGCTTGGTGATCGCGTTGAAGGTGACGCGCTGGACGTCGTCGGGCAGCACGCGGCGCTTCCGGAGCACCTCCTGCACATGCCAGCTGATCGCCTCGCCCTCGCGATCGGGGTCGGTCGCGAGGATCAACGTATCGGCGTCCTTGGCCTCGTCGGCGATCGCCTTGAGTTGCCGCGCCTTGTCGGCATAGGCTTCCCATTCCATCTCGAAGCCGTTGTCGGGATCGACCGAGCCGTCCTTGGCCGGAAGATCGCGGACATGGCCGTAGGAGGCGAGCACGCGATGGCCCGGCCCGAGATATTTCTCGATGGTCTTGGCCTTGGCCGGGGATTCGACGACGACGAGCTTCATAGGCTTCGGGCTATCCTCTTACGCGCATGTACACGTACGAGGGTGGAGAGCCGGATCGGGTGTCGTCAAGAGGGAGCCTCATCCGCTAGGCCGCCAGGCTCACGCGTCCGCCGGCGTGGCGTTCGAGACGCCCCGCCAGTTCCAGCTCGAGCAGCACGGTCTGCACAGCGGCGGTGTCGACACCGCCCTGGCGGACAAGCTCGTCGACGGGCAGCGGCACCGGCCCAAGCAGATCGAGGATCGCGCGCCTTGCGCGATCGTCGGCGTCGGCGTCGGCGTCGGCCGCCGGCAGGGACGAATGGAAGGGCAGCGGGGCACGCGCCGAGACCGCGCCGATCGGCGCCAGCGCTTCGGCCACGTCGGCGGCCGACTGGATCAGCGTCGCGCCTTCGCGGATCAGCAGGTTGCAGCCCTGCGCGCGCGGATCGAGCGGCGACCCCGGCACCGCCATCACCTCGCGGCCGAACTCCGCGGCCAGCCGGGCGGTGATCAGCGATCCCGATTTGGGCGCGGCCTCGACGACCACGGTGCCCGCGGCGAGCCCCGCGATGATCCGGTTGCGATAGGGGAAATGCCTCGCGCGCGGCTCCACGCCCGGCGGCTGCTCGGCGATCAGCAGCCCGCGTTCGGCGATGTCGCGCTGAAGCGAACCATTTTCGGGCGGATAGGCGATGTCGATCCCGCCGGCGATCACCGCCGCCGTCCCGCCCTCGATCGACCCTGCGTGCGCGGCGGTGTCGATCCCGCGCGCCAGCCCCGAAACGACGAGCCAGCCCAACCCCGTCAGATCATGCGCCAGCATCCGTGCGAAGCGGATCGCAGCGCCGCTCGCGTTGCGCGCGCCGACGATGGCGATCGCCTTGCGCTCGAGCAGCTTTTGGTCGCCCTTGATCGTCAGCATGGCGGGCGCGTTTTCGACCTGATCGAGCAGCAGCGGATAGCCGGGCTCGCCACGGAACAGGCAGCGCGCGCCGAGCTGTTCGATCCGGCCGAACTCGGCCTGCGCGCTCTCGACAGGGGGAAGCGCCGGAACCGGGCCACCGCCCCGGCGCGCGAGATCGGGCAAGGCGGCGAGCGCGGCCGCGGCGCTGCCGAAGCGGCGAAGCAGATGCGAATAGGCGACGGGCCCGATGCGCGGGGTGCGGATCAGCCGGAGCCGGGCGAGGCGCTCCGCCGCCTCCGGCTCAGCCCACACCGACTTTGGGCTCGGTGCCATCGATCAGCCGGGTGATATTGTCGCGATGTTTCCAGAACAGCAGCATCGCCATCGGCAGCATCACGAGCACGGCGTCGGACTGCCCGCCCATCGCCGCCGCGATCGGGGCAGCGACCGCCCCCGACAGCCCCCCGACCGACGAACGCCGGCTGGCCGCGAGCATCGCCAGCCATATCAGCGCGAACGCCACGCCCGCCGGCCAATAGGCGGCGAGCGAAACGCCGAGCATCGTCGCGACGCCCTTGCCGCCGCGAAATCCCAGCCAAATGGGGAAGAGGTGCCCAAGAAAGGCCGCCGCGCCGGCCCACAGCGCCAGCTCTGGCCTGATCAGCGAGGCGAGCAGCACCGCAGCCGCCCCCTTGCCGCCGTCAAGCAGCAGCGTCGCCGCCGCGAGGCCCTTGCGGCCCGTCCGCAGCACATTGGTCGCGCCGATATTGCCCGATCCTATGCTGCGCAGATCGCCCGCCCCGCCGAGCCAGGTGAGCAGAACACCAAAAGGTATCGAACCGAGCAAATAGGCGCCGAGCAGCGTCCCGGCGGTAGCAAGCGAAACCATGGACGAATTGCTCCCCTCGCGGCACGCGCACCATAGTCAAAGCAGATTGCGTGGCAACACGCACTACAGCACAGAAATTACGGATCCGGCATGATCCACATCAAGTTGCCGGAAATAGCGCCGGTTGCCTGCGCCGCGCCGCGACCTTATGGGACCCGCAATGGCCGACGATCGCCCGATCCTGATGTTCGACTCCGGGGTGGGCGGGCTTTCCATCCTCGCGCCAACGCGATTGCTCCTGCCGCAGGCGTCCTATGTCTACGCCGCCGACAATGGCGGCTTCCCCTATGGCGTCCGCAGCGAGGCGGAGATTGCGGCGCGGGTGCCCGCGCTGCTCGGCCGGCTGGTCGAGCGCTATCATCCGCGGCTCGTGGTGATCGCGTGCAACACCGCCTCGACGATCGCCCTCGCCGCGGTGCGCGCCGCGCTCGATCTTCCCGTGGTTGGAACGGTCCCCGCGATCAAGCCGGCCGCCGCGCGGTCGATCAGCCGAGCGATCGGGGTGCTCGGCACCGACGCGACCGTTCGCCAGCCCTATGTCGACGATCTCTCCGCCCGCTTCGCAGCCGACTGCACGGTCCTGCGGCACGGCTCGGCGCTGCTCGTCGAATTGGCCGAGGCCAAGCTGCGCGGCGAGGCGGCCGATCCCGCCCGCTATCGCGCGGTGCTGGACGGATTGCTCGGCCAGCCCGGCGGCGAGCGGATCGACACGGTCGTTCTCGCCTGCACGCATTTCCCGCTGGTCGCCGCGGAGCTTGCGGCGGCCGCGCCCCGCGCGCTGTCGTTCGTCGACGGCGGGCCGGGCATCGCGCGCCGCGTCGCCTTCCTCACCGAGGGGCAGGAGTGGCCGGCCGCCCCCAAGGGCGAGGCCGTGTTCACCGCGCCGCTCGTCATCAGCGAGGCGCTGCGCGCCGGCCTCGCGGCGCGGGGGCTCGACACGATCGCGATGCTCTGAGGGCAGGCGCTCCGCCTTGGTTGCGCCGCTGCCGCAGCGGGAGCCTTGGCGCGGCAATCCCGCTCGGGCGGACAAGTTCAGCCTTGTCTATATGAAATTGTTCCTACTGGCATTTGAAAGGACTTGGCCGTAAAAGGCGGCGATTCAGTCCCGGGCAAGGCGGGGCGGCAGGGAGCGAAACCCTTGGATTACAACCGCGTTTTCACTCAGGCGATCGATCGTCTTCATGCCGAAGGTCGCTACCGGGTTTTTATCGATATCCTGCGCAACAAGGGCACTTTCCCCAACGCACGTTGCTTCGCCGGGCATAATGGCCCGAAGCCCGTCACCGTCTGGTGCTCGAACGATTATCTCGCAATGGGGCAGCATCCCAAGGTGATCGCCGCGATGGAGGAAGCGCTCCACGATGTCGGCGCCGGCTCGGGCGGCACGCGCAACATCGGCGGCAACACGCATTATCATGTCGATTTGGAAGCCGAGCTTGCCGACCTCCACGAGAAGGAGGCCGCGCTGCTGTTCACGTCGGGCTATGTCTCCAACGAGGCGACGCTGTCGACGCTGGCCAAGGTGCTGCCCGGCTGCATCATCTTTTCGGACGAGCTCAACCACGCGTCGATGATCGCGGGCATCCGCAATTCGGGCGCCGAGAAGCGCGTCTTCCGTCACAACGACCTCGAGCATCTCGAGGAACTCCTCGCCGCCGAAGATCCCGAAGCGCCCAAGCTGATCGCGTTCGAGAGCGTCTATTCGATGGACGGCGACATCGCCCCGATCCATGCGATCTGCGATCTGGCGGACAAATATAACGCGCTTACCTATCTCGACGAGGTGCATGCCGTCGGCATGTACGGCAAGCGTGGAGGCGGCATCGCCGACCGCGAAGACGCCGCACGGCGGCTGACCGTCATCGAAGGCACGCTGGGCAAGGCATTCGGCGTGATGGGCGGCTATATCGCGGCCGACCGGATGATCATCGATGTGATCCGCTCCTACGCGCCCGGCTTCATCTTCACGACCTCGCTTTCGCCCGTGCTGGTCGCCGGAGCGCTCGCGAGCGTGCGGCACCTTAAACAGTCCTCGGAAGAGCGCGATGGCCAGCAGGCTGCGGCGCGGCAGCTGAAGCAGATGTTCGCCGAGGCGGGCCTGCCGGTGATGGACACGGCGACGCACATCGTACCGTTGATGGTCGGCGATCCGGTCAAGGCCAAGAAGGTTTCCGATATCCTGCTGGCCGAATATGGCGTCTATGTTCAGCCGATCAATTATCCGACCGTGCCGCGCGGCACCGAAAGGCTGCGCTTCACGCCCGGCCCCGCGCATAATGAGGCGATGATGCGCGAACTGACCCGGGCACTGCTCGAGATCTGGGATCGGATGGAGATGCGGCTCGCGGCCTGAGCCGCTACGCCGTCTTCAGATGATGAACGAAGGTCTGGGTCGCGCGCTTCAGATCGACCGCGTGACCCAGTAGATCGCCCGCGGCTGTCTGAACCTGGTCCGACAGCTTCCCCGCCTCTTTGGCGACTTCGGCGACCTTGCCGATCTGTTCGGCCATGTCGCCCGCACCTTCGGCGGTGTGCTGCGCATTGCGCTCGAGCAGCTCCGCGGTGTTGCGCTGATCTGCTAGCATCTTGCCGATCTGCCCGGTAGCCTGGGCGAGTTGATCGACCACGTTCGACACGTCGCCGAATGAATCCTCGACGACGCGCGCGCCGGCATGAACGCCCTCGATCAGAGAGCTGATTTCACCTGTGGCGCGCGCCGTTTGTCCGGCAAGACTTTTGACCTCGGCGGCGACGACAGCGAAACCGTGCCCAGACGCCCCGGCCCGCGCGGCCTCGATCGTTGCGTTGAGGGCGAGCAGGTTGGTTTGTGACGCGATCGCCTCGATTCTGCCCGTAAACTCGCCGATATCGATCGCGCGGGTCGACAGCGTCCGCACCGCTTCGTCGCCCGTTTTCGAATTGGCGCGCGCCCGGGCGCTGAGCTCCGCCTGCTGATCGATGCTCGATGCGATTCCCGTTATCGAATGCGACAGTTCCGCCACGCTTCCCGCCACCGCACGCGCGGCCCGGCTGGCGTCGTTCGCCCGCTCGGCCACGATGGCGCTTTGAGAGCCGCTGTCATTGGCAAGCTCGCTCAATGCAGCCGAGGCGGATTCGAGCCGCGCCGCCGCCGAGCCCACCGACGTCACCACCGCGTGAACCGAGCCCTCGAACTCATCCGCGAGCGTCAACAGCTCCTGCGTCCGCCGCGCCGCCGCCGCCCGTTCCATTTCTTCACGGCGGAGCTGCTCGGCCGCCGTCCGGGCATCTGCATCCGCCGCAGCCGCAAGCGCATCCTCAGCAGCCGCCTGCGCCCTGCGCGCCTCGATCAGGGCGGCCTCGGCGGCGATCGCCGAGGCATCGCTCGCCGCGAGCGCCTGCGCCTGGGTTTCGAGCAGCTGCCGCAGCCGGCACGCCAAATAGACCAGCACCGCGCATTCGAGGATCACAGCGAGCGCGTGTATCACCACGCGCGCAGAATTGCCCGAGCCCGCAAACACCCAGCCCGGCGCCACGATTTCGAGCAGCAAATGGTGCAGAGCGATGAGCGCCGAGGCAAGCAGCAGCGGGCGCCAATCGCACAGCAGCGTCAGCGCCCCCAGCGCCACGAAGAAATACATGTGCATGTCCATCTGCCATGGATGGCCGCGCCAGGCATAGACCAGCAGTGCGGGACCGGCCGCCGCGAGCACAGCCGCCACCAGCCGCGCGACGTCATCATGGCGCGACGCCAGCGCCATCCGGCTGGGCAGGATGTTCATTGTCACGCTCAGCAGCAGCAGCGGCCAGCTTTGAGCGATCGGCCCGCCGACCATGCCGAGCGCGAGCATGCCCGTCACCGCCCAGCCGCCTAAAGCGATCAGGCGAACCCCGCGGGCGCGCAGCAGGTCGACCTCCACGACGGTCATATCGCCCCTGCGTTGCCGAGTGCTTGGCCGCACGATGGGCTTCGTGCGCCGAGTGACAGCACGCCCTGCGCCAACAATGCCATGCTCAGCTCCGCCCTGCTGCCGCGCACCAGCAAGGAGCCGCCGATCGGCCCGCGGCCCAGCAGTGCCGCCCCATGCTCGACGGCGAGGGCGGCGACGCGGGCGCGGGCGGACATCGTCAGCGGCACCAGCAGCATCGTGCCCCGCGCCGGCGGCGCAAGCGCGAGAATGAGGAGACCGAAGACAGCGACGCCCAGCTGGATCAGCAGGGGCATGTGATGGCGACGGACGGACACGAATCGCGGGTTCATTGGTCCATTTTGGAGGAGTTATGGTTAGCAAATTGCTAAACTTGCAATCCGCCTCGAGCGAGGAAACGCCCCGCCGGGTGACAGCAGCGATCCTCGCTATCGGATATTGCCCTCAGCTGCGGCTTCGCCTATATCGCGGCTAATTCTCGACATTGGAAACTTTGCCGGGCTCGGGGGCGCAAGCCTCCGGGGCACGAACTGCTGTATATTGGAGCGTGAATGGCGGACATCGCCGCCCTGACCAGATTGATCGAGCCCGAGGCGAATGCCCTCGGGCTGGCGCTTGTGCGCGTGGCCTTCTTCGGCGGCAAAAGCGATCCGACCCTGCAGGTGATGGCCGAGCGCCCCGATACACGCCAGCTCGACATCAGCGATTGCGAGGCGCTGTCGCGGCGGATTTCGGACAAGCTCGACGAATTCGACCTGATCGAGGAAGCCTATCGGCTTGAGGTCAGCTCACCGGGGATCGACCGCCCGCTAACGCGGGTGGGCGACTGGACCGACTGGGCCGGTTTCGACGCGCGCGTCAAACTCAGCGCACCGCTCGACGGGCGCAAGCAATTCGATGGGCGCATTATCGCCAGCGATGGCGACTCGGTGACGCTCGGTGTAAACAAATTGGGTGAGGTGGCGGTGCCGCTGGCGCAGATCGCCAGCGCGAAGCTGATCCTGACCGACGCTCTCATCAAGGCCACCGCGCCGCTCTCGACCGAGGGCGCGGACCGAATACAAGTGGAAGGATAAGTCGCCATGGCCACCGCCATCTCCGCCAACCGGGCCGAGCTTCTCGCGATCGCCGACGCGGTTGCGCGCGAAAAGCTGATCGATCGGGAGATCGTGATCGAGGCGATGGAAGACGCGATCCAGCGCGCGGCGCGCGCGCGCTATGGCGCCGAGAACGACATCCGTGCCAAGATCGACGGCAAGACCGGCGACATGCGGCTGTGGCGCGTCGTCGAGGTGGTCGAGCAGGTTGACGACTATTTCAAACAGGTCTCGGTTGCGGATGCCCAGAAGCTGCAGAAGGGCGCGGTGGTCGGCGACTATATCGTCGATCCGCTGCCTCCGATCGAGTTCGGCCGCATCGCCGCGCAGGCCGCCAAGCAGGTGATCTTCCAGAAGGTCCGCGATGCCGAGCGCGAACGTCAATATGACGAGTTCAAGGACCGCGCGGGCGAGATTATCACCGGCGTCGTCAAGCGCGTCGAGTTCGGCCATGTCGTCGTCGATCTGGGCCGCGCCGAAGGCGTGATCCGCCGCGACCAGCAAATTCCCCGCGAGGTCGTTCGCGTCGGCGACCGGGTCCGCTCGCTGATCCTCAGCGTCCGCCGCGAGAACCGTGGCCCGCAGATCTTCCTCAGCCGCGCGCATCCGGATTTCATGAAGAAGCTGTTCGCGCAGGAAGTGCCCGAGATCTACGACGGCATTATCGAGATCAAGGCCGCCGCGCGCGATCCCGGCAGCCGCGCCAAGATCGGCGTGATCAGCCATGACAGCTCGATCGATCCGGTCGGCGCGTGCGTCGGCATGAAGGGCAGCCGCGTCCAGGCGGTCGTCCAGGAGATGCAGGGCGAGAAGATCGATATCATCCCCTGGTCGCCGGACACGGCCACCTTCGTGGTCAACGCGCTGCAGCCCGCGCAGGTGGCGCGCGTCGTGATCGACGAGGAGGAAGAGCGTATCGAGGTGGTCGTCCCCGACGATCAGCTCAGCCTTGCGATCGGCCGCCGCGGCCAGAATGTCCGCCTCGCGAGCCAGCTCACCGGCAAGGCGATCGACATCCTGACCGAGGCCGACGCCAGCGAAAAGCGCCAGAAGGAATTCCTGCAGAACTCCGAGATGTTCCAGAACGAGCTCGACGTCGACGAGACCCTCGCCCAGCTGCTCGTCGCCGAAGGCTTCGGGGCGCTCGAGGAAGTGGCCTATGTCGAACTCGAGGAACTCGCGTCGATCGAAGGTTTCGACGAGGAATTGGGCAGCGAGCTGCAGAGCCGCGCGCAGGAAGCGCTGGAACGCCGCGAGAGCGCCGCACGCGAGGAACGGCGCGGCCTGGGCGTCGAGGACGCGCTGGCCGAGATGCCCTATCTGACCGAGGCGATGCTGGTGACGCTCGGCAAGGCGGGCATCAAGACGCTCGACGACCTCGCCGATCTCGCGTCCGACGAGCTTGTCCTCAAGAAGCGCCAGGACCAGCGGCGCCGCGGCCCCGACAAGAGCGATCGCGCGCAGAGCGAGGCCGACAAGGGCGGGGTGCTCGGCGACTATGGCCTGACGATGGAGCAGGGCAACGAGATCATCATGGCCGCGCGCCACGCCGCAGGCTGGTTCGCGGAAGACGATGCCTGATGCCGTTCGTCGACATCCGCATCGCGGGCTCCGCCACACGCGAGCAGAAGGCGGCGATCGTCGCTGACGTGACCCGCTCGCTCGGCGCGCACCTCGGCAAGCCCGCCGGCGCCGTGCAGGTGAACATCACCGAGCTCTCGACCGAAAATTACGGTTCGGGCGGCCTGCTGATCGCAGACCGGCCGGCCACTCCCGCGCAGGAGGTCGCTTCTGCGAATGGCAAACGATGAGACCCGGGCGGCAATAGCTTCGGCCAACGCCGGCCTTCCCGCCGACCGGGAGGGCGCGACGGACGGCGTGCGCAACGGCAGGCAGATCCATGTCCCCGAGCGCAAATGCATCCTTTCGGGCGAGCATGGCGCGCGCGGCGATCTGATTCGCCTTGCGCTTGGCCCCGACGGCCATGTGCTGCCCGACCTGCGGGCGAAGGCCGGCGGGCGGGGCGCATGGATCGGGGTCGATCGCGCCGCGCTCGAAACCGCCATCGCCAAGGGCAAGCTGAAGAGCGCACTGGCCCGCGCGTTCAAGGACGGGTCGATCGTGATTCCGGGCGACCTGGCCGATCGCGTCGAGGACGGCCTGCGCCGCGCCGCCCTCGATCGGTTGGGGCTCGAAGCGCGCGCGGGCGCGCTGCTCACCGGTTCGGACCGGATCGCCGACGCCGCCCGCCGCGGCATGATCCACCTCCTGCTGCACGCGGCGGACGCGTCGGAGGATGGCAATCGCAAACTCGACCAAGCCTTGCGGGTCGGCCTCGACGCCGAGGGCGCGGGGCTCCGGGGGGTGGTAATCCCGGCAGAGCGCACCATATTGTCGATGGCGCTGGGGCGGGACAATGTGGTACATATAGGCCTGACCGTGCCGGCTTCTGCCGCGCGCGTCGCTGACGCTTTGGGCCGCTGGTGCGGCTTTATAGGACGTTCGGAAAGCGCTTCAGCCTTGCGGAGTCACTCCGCAGGGTCCATCGGCGCTACAATTCGTGAAGTGAAGGGTTCGGTTACCAGATGAGTGACAGTGACAAGCCGAAACTGGGGATGCGTGCGCCGTTGGGCCTGAAGCGCACGGTGGAGACGGGTCAGGTGAAGCAGAGCTTCAGCCATGGCCGGTCGAACACCGTCGTTGTCGAGGTCAAGCGCCGCCGCGTACTCGGAGGACGGCCGGGCGAAGCCGAGCCCCAGCTGATCGAGGAGGCCGCCCCGGCGCCGACCCCGAGGGCCGATCCCGCCCCGCAGCCCGCACCCGCCCAGGCGGCTCCCGCGCCGCGCGCCGCGCCGACGCCCGTCTCGCGCCCGATGACGCCGCTCGAGCGCCGCGAGCAGCAGGAACGCCTGCTCCGCGAAGCCGAAGAAGCGCGTATGAACGCGCTCGAAGAGACGCGCCGCCGTGAGGAGCGGCTCAAGGCTGAGGCCAGCGAGGAGGAGAAGCGCCGCGCCGAGGAGAATCGGCGGGCCGAAGAAGCGGCTACGATCGTCGAGGCGGACGCAGCGCCGCAGCCCACGCCCGCGGAAGCCCCGGCCGAAGCCCCTGTGGCCGAGCAGGCCAGCGAAGCTCCTGCGGCCCGCACCAGCGATGTACCTCCGCCCCGCCGCTTCACCCCGGTGCCCAGCCCGAAGCGCCCCGAGCCCCCCCGTCCGCAGCAGCGCGATCGCAAGGGCGATGATCGCCGCCAGTCTGGCAAGCTGACCGTCACCCGCGCGCTGGACGACGATACCGGCGCGCGTGCACGCTCGCTGGCCGCGCTCAAGCGCGCTCGCGAAAAGGACCGCCGTGCGCATCAGTCGGGCACGGTGCAGCAGAAGCAGGTCCGCGACGTCGCGGTGCCTGAGACGATCACCGTCGGCGAGCTCGCCAATCGCATGGCCGAGCGCGGCGCCGATCTCGTCAAGGCGCTGTTCAAATTGGGCATGCCCGTCACCGTCAATCAGGCGATCGACCAGGACACCGCCGAGCTGCTCGTCACCGAGTTCGGCCATAATGTGAAGCGCGTGTCCGACAGCGACATCGATCTGATCACCACGCATGACGTCGATTCGGATGAGACGCTCAAGCCGCGCCCGCCGGTCGTCACGATCATGGGCCATGTCGACCATGGCAAGACCAGCCTGCTCGACGCCCTGCGGGGCACCGACGTGGCGTCGGGCGAAGCAGGCGGGATCACGCAACATATCGGCGCCTATCAGGTTACGGTGCAGGGCGGCGGGAAGATCACCTTCCTCGACACGCCCGGCCATGAGGCGTTCAGCGAGATGCGCGCCCGCGGCGCCAACGTCACCGATATCGTCGTGATCGTCGTCGCCGGCGACGACGGCCTGCGGCCGCAGACGATCGAGGCCATCAGCCATACCCGCGCGGCCAACGTCCCGATGATCATCGCGATCAACAAAATGGACAAGCCCGGCTCCAATGCGCAGAAGGTGCGCGAGGCGTTGCTCCAGCACGACGTCCAGGTCGAAAGCATGGGCGGCGACGTCCAGGAAGTCGAGGTCTCCGCGCTCAAGAAGACCGGCCTCGACGAGCTTATCGCGAAGATCGAGCTCCAGGCCGAGCTGCTCGAACTCACGGCCAATCCCGATCGCGCGGCTGAAGGCATCGTGATCGAGGCGACACTCGACAAGGGCCGCGGGCCGGTGGCGACGATCCTCGTCGGCCGCGGCACGCTGCGGGTGGGCGACATCTTCGTAGTCGGCGCCGAGAGCGGCAAGGTTCGTGCGCTCGTCGACGACAAGGGACGCAGCGTCAAGGAAGCCGGCCCCTCGCTCCCGGTCGAGATCCTCGGCCTGTCAGGCGTGCCCAGCGCCGGCGACCAGCTGTCGGTGGTCGAGAATGAAGCGCGCGCGCGCGAAGTCGCGGCCTACCGGGCCGGCGTCATCCAGGCGAAGCGGACGACCTCGGCGCCCGCCAGCCTCGAATCGATGTTCTCGGCGCTGCGCGACAAGCAGGCGCAGCAATATCCGGTGGTGGTGAAGGCCGACGCGCAAGGCTCGGTCGAAGCGATCGTCGGATCGCTGCACAAGATCTCGACCGACGATATCCAGGTGCGCATCCTCCACTCGGGTGTCGGCGGAATCACCGAGAGCGACGTGACCCTGGCGGCCGCCTCGAAGGCGCCGATCATCGGCTTCAACGTCCGCGCCAACGCCAAGGCGCGCGAGATCGCCACGCGCGATGGGGTCGCGCTCAAATATTATGACGTGATCTACGATCTGCTCGACGAAATCCGCGCCGCGATGGCCGGCCAGCTTGGTCCGGAATATCTCGAGCATGTCGTCGGCCGCGCCGAAATCCGCGAGGTGTTCTCGGCGGGCAAGCACGGCAAGGCCGCCGGACTGCTCGTGCTGGAGGGCTATATCCGCCAGAAGCTGCGCGCACGCGTCATGCGCGACGACGTCATCATCTACAACGGATCGATCTCGTCGCTGCGCCGCTTCAAGGATGATGTCCCCGAGGTTCGCGCCGGGCTCGAATGCGGCATCACGCTCGAGGCGACGACCGACATCAAGCCGGGCGACATTGTCGAGACCTTCGAGGTCGAGGAGCGTCAGCGGACGCTTTGAGGAAGATCTCTGGAATGGAGCGTCATCCCGGGGCAGCCGGGGATCTCGGGAGATCGTGCGTAGTCCGCCGCGCGCCGAGCCCTCCGCCTTCCGGTGTGACCCACCCTGTGGAAAGGCTGCGCCATGCGCCGCAACGAAACTGCTGAAGGCAAGTCGGTCCGCTTGCTGCGCGTGGGCGAACAGGTGCGCCATGCGCTGTCGGATATCCTGATGCGGGGCGACGTTCATGACGACGTGCTCGCCAGCCATATGGTCTCGGTCACCGAGGTCCGCATGTCGCCCGACCTCAAGCATGCCACCGTGTTCGTGAAGCCGCTGCTCGGCGCCGATGAGGAAGCCGTCATCAAGGCGTTGCGAACCAACACCGCCTATCTGCAAAGCGAAGTCGCGCGGCGGGTGAACACCAAATATGCCGCCAAGCTCAAATTCCTCGCCGACGAGAGCTTCGACGAGGGCAGCCATATCGACCGGCTGCTGCGACAGCCGGGCATTGCCCGCGACCTCGGCGAGACAGACGAAGCCTAACGCCGGCCGGCGCCGCGGCGCACCTCGGCGTTGCGCTCTGCGGCATGCAGCAGCTGCTCGAGATCGTCGGTCCCCACATCGAGCAGATCGGGGTAGTCGGCGATTGCCGCAAGCAGATCCGCGCGCGTGAAATCCTCGTGGAGCACGGGCGCGGGGGCCGGGCGCGCGACGTGCGGGTAGCTGTGCCCCGAGAAACGATGGAAGCCCCAGGCCATCACGACCAGCAACAGCGTCTCGGTTGCGACCGGCGCGATCACAAACGCGTATCCGCTCGCCTGTACCGCCGTACCGCCGAACACCGCGGTCAGCGCGACAGCGCCGCCCGGCGGATGAAGGCAGCGCAGCAACGCCATCGCGACGATCGCGCCGCCCACCGCCAGCCCCGCTCCGATCATCGGATCCGCCCCGAGCCGGGCGACCGACACGCCGACGAGCGCCGACACGATGTTGCCGCCGATCACCGCCCAGGGCTGCGCCATCGGGCTGGCGGGGACCGCGAACAGCAGCACCGCAGCCGCACCGATCGGGGCGATCATCAGCGGCATGCTATCGCCGGCGCCCGCGAGGCTGCGGATCAGCAGGCCAGTCGCGATCATGCCCAACAGCGCGCCGATCGCCGATATCAGCCGGTCGCGCACCGCCTTGTCGGCAGGAACCGCGATCATCATCGCATGATAGCGCGACCAGCGGAAACGGACCCGCGGCGTGTCGTCGGGAATAGTCTTCATCGCTGGGGCCTATCGCCCAAAGCAGGGCAAATCGCTAGGGTGCGGGCATGGCCAAATTCTATTTCTATTATGCAGCGATGAACGCCGGAAAATCCTCGACCCTGCTGCAGGCCGATTTCAACTACCGCGAACGCGGAATGCGCACCGTGCTGTTCACCGCCGCGTTCGACGATCGTTTCGAGCCCGGCAAGATCACCTCGCGGATCGGGCTCGCCTCGCACGCCACCGCGATCGACGCCGACACCGATCTTTATGAGGAGGTTGTCGCGGAGCGGGCCGAGGCCCCGGTCGATTGCGTGCTGGTCGACGAGGCGCAATGGCTGACCCGGGCGCAGGTGTTCCAGCTCGCCGCGGTTTGCGACGAACTCGGCATTCCGGTGCTCGCTTATGGTCTGCGCACCGATTTCAAGGCCAATCTGTTTCCGGGCAGCGCGGCGCTGCTCGCGATCGCCGACACGCTGGTCGAGCTCAAGGCGATCTGTGCATGCGGCCGCAAGGCGACGATGAACCTGCGGGTCGATTCGGAAGGGTTTGCGGTCAAGGAAGGCGCACAGATCGAGCTCGGCGGCAACGAGCGCTATGTCGCGTTGTGCCGCCGTCACTACACCGAACAAATGGGGTGGCAGCGCGGCGTCCTCGCCTGACGCCATCGGCGCGCGCGGCCGTGGCCGACGCTTAGGGTATCCGCAGCAGCGCGACGGTGGAGCCGCCGCTGCTCAGGGCGAACGAACCGCCAAGCTGCCTCGCGAGCATCTGCGCGAGCTTGAGCCCGAGGCTGTCGGTCTTGTCGAGATCGAAACCTGGCGGCAGTCCGGCGCCGTCGTCGATCACCGCCAGGTCGACCATGGTGTCGGCCGCGCGCGAGACACGAACCCGGATGCTCCCGGAGTCGCGCCCCCGGAAGCCATGTTCGATCGCGTTGGTGATCGCCTCGGCGATGATCAGGGCCATCGGCACCGCCGCTTCGGCCGCCAGATCGACGTCCTCGCTCGCCTCGACCAAGAAGCTTATGCCCGCCTTGCCGCTCGCATCGACCAGATCAGCGCCGAGCTGTTCGAGGAAAGCGGCCAGCTCGAGCCGCTCGCCATGCGGGCTATAGAGCTGGCGGTGGATGCGGCCGATCAGCGCGAGCCGGCGCGCCGCCTCGTCCAGCGCCTCGCGCGCGGCGCCGTCCGAAATGGCGCGCATCTGCAATGCCAGCAGCCCGCTCGCCACCTGGAGATTGTTCGAGACGCGGTGCTGAAGTTCGCGGAACATCAATTCGCCGCGCTCGACCAGCCGCCGGTTGCGCTCACGCTCGCGGGCGAGGCGGAGATTGCTGTTCTGCAGCCAGTGGACGAGCAGGATATCGATCGCGACCACCACCGCATAGAAGAGCAGCGCGAGCATGATCGCGCCCGACATCTTGACCGCGAAGAAGGGTGGAATGAAGCAATACCAGGCCAGCAGGCCGCACAGCACGCCCGCGACGAGGCCCGGGCCGATCCCGAACAGAAAGGTCGAGAGGATCACCGCGGGAAAGAAGCTTACATAGGGATAGCCATCGGGCAGCACCGGCGTCGCGAGCAGCCGGGCGAGCAACGCCAGCCCGCAAATCAGCACGGCCCCGGCATAGCCGAGCCCGGGCCTGTCGCGCGCAAGCGGCAGCCGTTCCAGCAGTGAAGCGGCCTGGCCCGTCACATATTTCCCCAACGGCTTCGCGACAGCCTAGCCCGTAAGGCAAACCGGCCGCAATATTCGTCGGAAAAGTGACGGCCGGTGGTCAGGCCGCCCGTTGCAAGCGGCGGGCGCGCATATAGAGCTCAATGCGGTAGAAGCTGAGCACGCCGACCGCAAAGGCGACGAAGATGTCGCTGACCAGCATCGCCCCCAAATTCCAGCGCGCATCGCCGGCCATCACCGCCCAATGCAGCGCCCAGCGCACCAGCACGAGCGCGGCGAGGAAGACCAGCGCGTAGGGCGAGCTGCGCTGGCGAAGCTCGCCGGTCGCGGGATCGACGCCAATATGGATCAATCTCGCGCGCTGCCACCCGACCAGCGCCCCCGCCGCGAGCCCCGCCGTGACCCACAGCCAGCCGAGCCCATGCGGCGGAAACTGCGCGAAGATCATCGCCGCCAGCAGGATGAAGATGGTGGGAATGATCCAGAGCGTGGCGGGGCGCAGCCGCTGGCTCCGGCCCAGCCGCCGCAGCCGGATGAACAGCGCCACCGCGACGAGCGTGCCGATCAGGGCGTAGCGGATCAGATCGGGAGAAGCCATGGCGGCGCTCCTTCCCACAAAAAAGGGGGAGCGTCAGCCCCCCCTTCCTTCACCTTCCGGCTGCGCCGATCAATCGTCGTCGCGGGTCAGAAAGGCCGGCGCGAAATCGGGCGCCGGGCCGTCGTCATTGCCGCCTTCGGAACGCTCGCGGCGCGGGCCGCGATCACCGCGCGGTCCACGGTCGCCACCGTCGCGGCGCGGGCCGCGGTCGCCATCGCGACGCGGGCCGCGGTCGCCGTCCCGGCGGGGACCGCGATCGCCGCGATCGCCGCGATCGCCACGCGGCCGCTCTTCACGCGGCGGGCGGGTGTCGGGAAGCTCCTCGCCGGTCTCCTGGTCGACGACGCGCATCGACAGGCGCACCTTGCCGCGCTGATCGATCTCGAGCACCTTGACCTTGACCTCCTGGCCTTCGGTCAGGACGTCGGCGACCTTCTCGACGCGGTCATTCTTGATCTCCGAGACGTGGACGAGCCCATCCTTGCCGCCCATGAAGTTCACGAAGGCGCCGAAATCGACGAGATTGACCACCTTGCCCGTGTAGACCTTGCCGACCTCGGGCTCGGCGACGATGCCGATGATCCAGTTCCGCGCGGCTTCGATCTGCGCGGTGTCCGACGACGAGATCTTGACGGTGCCGTCGTCGTCGATGTCGACCTTGGCGCCGGTGGTGGCGACGATCTCGCGGATGATCTTGCCGCCGGTGCCGATGATGTCGCGGATCTTGTCCTTGGGAACCGACATCGTCTCGATCCGCGGCGCATGCGACGACAGCTCGGTGCGGCTATGATCGAGCGCCTTGGCCATCTCGCCCAGGATATGCGCGCGGCCTTCCTTGGCCTGGCTCAGCGCGACCTTCATGATCTCCTCGGTGATGCCGGCGATCTTGATGTCCATCTGAAGGCTGGTGATGCCTTCCGAAGTCCCCGCGACCTTGAAGTCCATGTCGCCGAGATGATCCTCGTCGCCGAGGATGTCGCTGATCACCGCGAAGTCCTTGCCTTCGAGGATCAGGCCCATCGCGATACCCGAGACCGGGCGCTTGATCGGCACGCCGGCGTCCATCATCGCGAGGCTGCCGCCGCACACCGTCGCCATCGACGACGATCCGTTCGACTCGGTGATGTCCGAGGTCAGACGGATGGTGTAGGGAAACTCCTCCTTGGTCGGCAGCACCGCGTGCAGCGCGCGCCATGCCAGCTTGCCGTGGCCGACTTCGCGACGGCCCGGCGCGCCGAAGCGACCGACTTCACCGACCGAATAGGGCGGGAAGTTGTAGTGGAGCATGAAATGCTCGTAGCGCAGCCCGGTCAGGCCATCGATCATCTGCTCGCTTTCCTTGGTGCCCAAGGTGCAGGTCGAGATGCTTTGCGTCTCGCCGCGCGTGAACAGCGCCGAGCCGTGCGCGCGCGGCAGGAAATGCGCCTCGGCGACGATCGGACGGACCGTCTTGGTGTCGCGGCCGTCGATGCGGCGGCCATCCTTGAGGATCGCGGTGCGGACGATTTCGGCCTCGAGCTTCTTGACGAGCTTGTTGGCGGCCATCTGGTCCTGCGGGGCGGCGTCGGCGAAGGCGGCCTTCGCCTTGGCGCGCATCTCGTTGAGCGCGCCCGCGCGGGCCGACTTGTCGGTGAGCTTGTAGGCGGCCTCGATGTCCTTGCCGACCAGCTTCTTGAGCTTGGTCTTGGCGGCCGACAGATCGGCCTGCGGGGCCATTTCCCACGGGTCCTTGGCCGACTTCATCGCGAGCTTGATGATCGCGCCGATCACCTCCTGGCACGCGCGGTGCGCGAACATCACGGCGCCGAGCATGACCTCTTCCGAAAGCTCCTTGGCTTCGGATTCGACCATCATCACCGCGTCCTGGGTGCCGGCGACGACGAGTTCGAGCTCGCCCGCGGCGACCTGCTCGTCGGTCGGGTTGAGGATATATTCGCCGTCCTGATAGCCGACGCGCGCGCCGGCGATCGGGCCCATGAACGGAACCCCCGAGATGGTGAGCGCGGCCGACGCGGCGATCATCGCCAGAATGTCGGGCTCGTTCTCGCCGTCATAGCTCAGCACCTGGGCGATGACGTTGATCTCGTTGTAGAAGCCCTCGGGAAAGAGCGGGCGGATCGGGCGGTCGATCAGGCGGGAGACCAGCGTCTCCTTCTCGGTCGCGCCGCGCTCACGCTTGAAAAAGCCGCCGGGGATGCGGCCCGACGAGAAATACTTCTCCTGATAATGGACGGTGAGCGGGAAGAAATCCTGCCCTTCCTTGACGCTGCGCGCCGCGGTCACCGCGCAGAGCACCACGGTCTCGCCGAGGGTCGCGAGCACCGCACCGTCGGCCTGACGGGCGACGCGGCCCGTTTCCAGCGTGAGGGTCTGGCCGCCCCACTGGATTTCAACTTTCTTGGTATCGAACATCTGTGTTCCTTGTCTCCGGACGCCCTATGCGGCCGGGGCCTATGCGGATGGCGGGCTCCTTGCCCATCACCATCGCGTGGGGCAGGCCGCTTTCGGCCTGCCGTGGCGGGAGCTTGTGCCCGCCGTCCTGCCCGGCGCCGAATTGCGCCCGGCCGGAAATGACGAACGGCCCCGTCGCCGGGGCCGTCCTGAAGAGTTTACTTGCGCAGGCCGAGCTTGCCGATCAACGCTGCGTAGCGGGAAGCATCTTCCTTCTTGAGATAATCGAGAAGGCTGCGGCGCTTGTTGACCAGCATCAGCAGACCGCGGCGCGAGTGATTGTCCTTCGCATGGGTCTTGAAATGCTCGGTCAGGTTGACGATGCGCTCGGTCAGGATCGCGACCTGGACTTCGGGGCTGCCGGTGTCACCCTCGGAACGGGCGTTTTCGGCAATGATCGCGGTCTTGCGCTCGGCGGTAACGGTCATATGTCTTCCTTCGACATCAGGTTGAAGCCGCGCACCACCCAGGCCTGATGGCCGTCCACCTCGACCAGGGCGACGGGCATATCGCCATCGATCGCAAGGTTGAGGCCGGTGGGTGCGGCGATCCCGATCAAACGACGCCCCTCGCGGAGCGCCCTTGCCTGTTCGGGGGTGACGGAAAGAGCCGGGATGTCGTCCAGCCCTGCCGTCAACGGCAAAAGCGCCGTTTCAAGCCGCCGGGCCTTAGCGAGTTCCTCCAGATTGTCCAGCGAAATCGCGGCGCCGAGGGTGAACGGGCCGGCCTTGGTGCGGCGGAGCATGCTGACATGCCCGACCGTTCCGAGCGCATGCGCGATGTCCCGCGCGAGGCTGCGGATATAGGTGCCCTTCGAAACGGCCGCGGACAGGGTGACCCGGTCGAGGCGTCCGCCCCCATCCGTCATCATCCCAGCGAAAGCTGGGATCTCAGTAGAGTTTCGCGACTCCGAATCCGTCCCGGCCGCATGAGATCCCAGCCTACGCTGGGATGACGGTGGTTGGATGACCAGCCTATGCACCGTCACCGCCCGGCGCTTGATCTCGAACGTCTCTCCGGCCCGCGCCCGATCATAGGCGCGCTCGCCGTCGATCTTGAGCGCGGAATAGGCGGGCGGAACCTGCTCGATCGCTCCGGTGAAGCGCGCCAGCACCGCTTCAATCTGCGACAGCGTCGGGCGAACATCCGAGGTCGCGACCGCCTTCCCCTCGGCGTCGAGCGTGTCGGTCTCGATGCCGAAGCTGATGGTGAAGTCATAGGCCTTGTCGGCATCGAGCATCCGTCCCGACAATTTGGTCGCCTCGCCGACCGCGACCGGGAGCACCCCCGATGCGAGCGGATCGAGCGTGCCGCCATGGCCGACCTTGTACTTGCCATAGCCGCCGAGCCGGAGCGCGCGCTTGACCGCCGAGACGATCTGGGTCGAGCCCGGGCCGAGCGGTTTGTCGATGATGATCCAGCCGTGCATGGCGCGCGGCTATAGGCAAAGCCGCCCGCACCGGATAGCCTGCCCGTCATCGATCAATCGCGGAGAGATGCCTTGACCTTTTCCCTCTACGCCGCCGTCATTCCGCCTTACCAGCGCATGCTGCGCAGTCTCGATGCGCTGCTCGACAAAGCCGAAACCTGGGCGGCCGATCAGGGCATCGCCGAAAAGGACATCCTCGGCGCGCGGCTGGCACCCGACATGCTCGATTTCGCCTATCAGGTGAAATCGGCGTCGTTCCACTCGATCGGCGCGATCGAAGGGGTCAGGCGGGGCAGCTTCTCGCCCGACACGACGCCTCCGGGCGAGAGCTTCGCGGCGCTGCGCGAACAGCTCAGGTCGACCCGCGCGGCCATCGACGCGATCAGCCCGGTCGAGATCGACATGCTGCCCGGGCGGCCGATGCGCTTCGTGGCCGGCCCCTATCGCGCCGATTTCACGGCCGAAGAGTTCCTGACCTGCTTCGCGCTGCCCAATTTCTATTTCCATGTGACGACCGCCTACGCGCTGCTGCGGGCGAAGGGCATGCCGATCGGCAAGGCCGACTATCTCGGCAAGCTCAACTTCGTGAAGGAACCGGTGTAGAGCGGCGGAGCGCCCTGCCGCCGCGTCGGCCTTGGGCGCGTCAGAGCGAATCGCCTCGTCGAACAGGCGGTCGTGCGATCGATGCACCGTCATCACAACCCGCCATTCCGCACCACGCCGCCGCCTCGCGTCGCAGGCGTCATGGAGTCGCTTATATGTGACGAAATCCCGGGTGCAGGGGTTGAGTGCGCGTTTTTTTGCTTTTTCGTTTTTGCTGGGGCTACGGGGATAGGCCGCACGACCCGACATCCGGGGCGGCTGGGTACGGCACGCAGAGCGTCTGGCGTGCGAGCGCCATGGGATCGACCCTGCTCGTCCGGAGCGATGGGGCCTGGTTTGCGGCGGCTCATCTCGTTCATGGGGCTTGCGTAGCAGGGGTTGTCCTACACCGATAGAACATATCGGAAACAAGAGATCATGCTCGCGGTGATGGCTTGTCCGGAGCAGCGGCTTCCCCGCAACGCGGCTCGCCCTGTGCGGGTGGCTGTTCTTGGGGCCGGGGGCGGAATGGCGGGTTCTGGGCGCGGCCCAACCCCCGGACTTGGACGTCTGGTTCGCGCCTCATCCCCGACATTCGAAGCGTCGTCTACTGAGCAGGGGAACGAAAGCACTGAAATGCCATCCAGGGACTCCTCGTTATGGTTATGTTAACTCAAACTTAGTAAATAAAACCCCAGAAATTCTAAATACCCTACCGCTATGACCTCGCGATAAAGCGGGGCGGCGGCCCGGCGATGCGTCGGCAAGAGCATTTACGCCCTTCGACCACAGGATCGTCCAATGAAAAATCTAAGCATTCGCAATAGAATATTGGCAAGCTTCGGCTTGATCCTGCTGATCATGAGCGGGATCGGTGGTTTTTCCTATTTGCACCTGAAAAATATTGAACATAATACTAAAGTAGTAGAGTCTGACGTCTTGCCTGTTCTGATTCAGGGCAGTCTGGTCAAGGACGCCCTTGCCGCCGACTATCTGGAGGTTGTCCATCAGTTCGCCGAGCGAGATGCCAAGACAAAAGCGCGCAATGAATCGCTCCTTGCCAACGAGGAAGCCAAACTTGATCGCCTCATCGCGGACTATGAGCGGGCTATATCTACGGACACCGCCCGCAGCGCGTTCGCCAGATTCGAGAACGCCTATGCCAATTATCGGGACAGCCGCGCCGCGATGCGTGATCGATCCGTCGATGTGAACGACGCCCACGCGGCGAGAGAGGGGCTCTCTCTTGATTTCCAGCAAAGGTTTGAGACCGTGTTTAAGGCGATGGCCGACGCCACGATGCTCAATCATGGACGCGCCACCACCGAACTTGACGGGATCGTTGGCCAGGTACGCACGCTCCTTACCGCCAATTTGATAAGCTTCGCGGTGGCGCTCGGCATCGCGTGTATGGCGGGCTACTTCCTGCTGCGCGCGATCACCGTGCCGCTCGCCCGGCTCACCTTCCTGATGGACGCGATGCGCCAAGGCGATTTCACGCAGCGTATGCAAGTCGATCGGCAAGACGAGCTTGGCGATGTCGCCGCGGGTTTCAACCGCATGGCCGACGAAGTGATGGAGCTGGTCGGCCAGGTGCAGCGATCGGGTATCCGGGTCAGCACCTCGATGACCGAGATCGCGGCCACCTCGAAGCAGCAGCAGGCGACCGCCTCCGAAGTCGCCGCCACCACGACCGAGATTGGCGCAACGTCGCGCGAGATAGCCGCGACCTCGAAAGAGCTGGTGCGTACAATCAACGACGTGGCCTCCGTTGCGGAACATGCCGCTGGCCTCGCGACAAGCGGCCAGTCCGGGCTCGCGCAGATGGAAGAAACGATGGGCCAGGTGATGGAAGCGGCCAGCTCGATCAACGCCAAGCTTGCGGTGCTTAACGAGAAGGCCGGCGACATCAACCAGGTCGTGACGACGATCACCAGGGTCGCCGACCAGACCAATCTCCTGTCGCTGAACGCGGCGATCGAGGCGGAAAAGGCGGGGGAATATGGCCGGGGGTTTGCCGTCGTCTCGTCGGAGATCCGCCGGCTCGCCGACCAGACGGCCGTTGCGACCTACGACATCGAACAGATGGTCAAGGATATCCAGTCGGCCGTTTCCGCCGGCGTGATGGGGATGGACAAGTTTTCCGAGGAGGTCCGGCGCGGCTTGCACGACGTGCATGACATCGGCGGCAAGCTCTCCGAGATCATCGAGCAGGTGCTGACGCTGGTGCCGCGTTTCGAAACCGTCAGCGAAGGGATGGAAGCACAGGCGACGGGTGCTGAACAGATCAGCGAAGCGCTCGTGCAGCTCACCGAGGCGACACAGCAGACGGTGGAATCGCTCCGCCTGTCGAACTCGGCGATTGACGAACTCAGCCAGACGTCAGGCAGTCTGCACGGCAGCATCGCCCGCTTCAAACTCGCCGCCGCCGCCTGAACAATCGATCAAGGGCTCATATGCCCCCGGAGTCGCGATATGCTGTTCCTTCATTTCCAGCTAGGTGACGACGCCTTTGCCCTTGCCGCCAACCGGATCGTGGAGGTCCTGCCGCTGGTCGAGCTCAACAAGGAGCGCCACGCGCCCGCGTCGGTTGCCGGCTCCTTCGATTATCGTGGCCGGTTCATCCCCGCGGTCGATCTATGCGCCATCGAGCTGGGGCGGCCGGCGCATCGGCGGCTGAGCACCCGGATCATCGTGGCTCGTTTGCCCGACGATGAGAACAGCATGATCGGGCTGATCGCGGAAAGCGTTACCGAGACGCTGCGGTGCGATCCTGGCGATTTCGCACCTTTTGCGACTGGTCCGCGCGGACTCGTCCAGCGCGTCGAGCTCGAGAGCCTGCTTCCGACTGGACTGCGGGCGTTCGTGCGCGGCGATCTGGTGGACAGCCAATGAACTTCGCCCGCTTCGAGCATCTTCTTGAGCGGACGATGGGACTGAACGCCGCCTCGATCGGCGCGTCGGCGATCGAGCGGGCGGTTAGCGCACGCCTGAGGGCCTGCAAGCTCGACGATGCCGACGAATATTGGGAGCAGGTTCAGCGCTCCTCCGAGGAACTGCAGCAACTGGTCGAAACGGTGGTCGTGCCGGAGACATGGTTCTTCCGTGACCCCCAGGCATTCCGGGCGATGATCCGCATCGCCATCGAGGAATGGCTGCCCGCTAACGCTTCAGGCGTGCTCCGGCTGCTGAGCGTGCCCTGTTCGACGGGCGAAGAACCCTATACGATGGCGATGGCGCTCATCGACGCCGGCCTGTCGACCGACCGCTTCCGGATCGACGCGATCGACATAAGCGGCCAGGCGCTCGCAATGGCCCGGCGCGGCATTTATGGCGGCAACTCATTCCGTGGCCAGGATCTCGCCTTTCGGGAGCGTCATTTCGGACGGGTGGAGCAGGGCTGCCGCATTGACGAAAGCGTGCGTCGCCCGATCCGCTTCATCCAGGGAAATCTGCTGGGCGCCGATTTCCTGGGCGGCGGCGAGACCTATGACATCGTCTTCTGCCGCAACTTGCTGATCTATTTCGACGTCGATACCCAGAACCGGGCCATCGCGGTGCTGAAGCGTCTGCTTGCGCCGCAGGGAATGCTGTTCGTCGGTCATTCCGAAGCCAGCCTCATGCTTGATCATGGCCTTGCCTCGGCCAAAATCCCGATGGCCTTTGCGTTCCGCAGGGGCGCAAGTCCGAACCAGCCGAAAGCAAAGCCCGCGGCGGCGCGCATCGCCTTCCAGCCGGTGGCTCCCGTCGCCAAAAAAGCTCCGCATCGGCTCGGGCCCGCCTTTGTGTCCAAGCGCGACGCGCCTCCGCCGGAACTTGGGCCGGATCTGGGAGAGCTGCGTCGTATCGCCGACAGCGGTCAACTCGCCGAAGCCGCGCGCGGCTGCGAGAATCATATGCGCGTGCGGGGGGCCTCGCCTGATGCGCTGCTCCTGCTTGGCCTCATCAGCGATGCCGGCGGCAATGAACTCGCCGCTGCCGGATATTACCGCAAGGCACTCTATCTCGAACCCGATCAAACCGAAGCGCTCGGCCATCTCGCCCTGCTGCTGAAGAAGCAGGGCAATATTTCCGGAGCTAAGGTCCTGAACGATCGCCTGCACCGTCTCTCTGCAAGAGGAACCGGGTAAATGCTTCCTGTTTCCACAGCCGACTTTCTCGAAACCGATGCCGAAATATTCGATTGCTGGAATCGGATCGGCGTGCGGGGCGACAAGTCCTGCCCCGAGCTTCAGCGCCATTCGCATTGCCGCAATTGCCCGACCTATTCGGCGGCGGCCGTAACGCTGCTCGACCGTGAGCCCGGCGGTCCGGGGGCCGTCGCCACGACCGGCCCCCGCGCCGATATCACGCCCGCCGGAGAGGACGGCACCGAGTCCGCGGCTATTTTTCGCGTCGGCACCGAATGGTTCGCCCTTTCGACGCTGCTGCTGGATGAGATCCTGGGCTTGCGGGCCATTCATTCGCTGCCCCACCGGCGCAATCCGGCGCTGCTGGGGCTGGCCAATGTCCGGGGCGAGCTTGTGGCCTGTGTTTCGATCGCGCGGCTGCTGGTTGGCGAGACAGCCGCCCCGCCGCCTCAGGGCCGTCTGATCGTCCTGCGCCACGCCAGCGGGCGGCTGGCCTTCCCCGTCGATGAGGTCCAGCACACCCATCGCTACCGCCCTGACGAGCTGGGGCCGGTGCCCGCCACCGTTGGGAAGTCGGCCTCGGCCTTTACGAGAGGCCTGCTCTCATGGCGCGACAGGACCGTCGGTTGCCTCGACGAGCGCCTCGTCCTCGATGCCCTCAACCGGAGCCTGACATGATGGGCGATGACCTCAGCCAACTCTCCATGCGCGATCTGTTCCGGATCGACGCAGAGAGCCAGACCCTGGCGTTGAACGCGGGCTTGCTGGCGCTTGAGCAGGAGCCCCGGCGGGCCAATCACCTCGAGGCTTGCATGCGCGCCGCCCATTCGCTCAAGGGCGCGGCGAGCATCGTCGCGATCCATCCGGGAGTGACGGTCGCGCATGCGATGGAAGATCTTTTCGTCGCCGCGCAGACCGGCGATGTTGTTCTCGGGCAGTCGCAGATCGACCTACTTCTGCAAGGCGTCGACCTGCTCAAGGCGATCGCGACATCGCCGGACCTTGAAAGCGGCAGCCAGGACGCGGCGTGGCAGGCGGAGGCGGATCGGCTCGCGGCTGCGTTGGGCCAATCGGGTGCCGCAGCTGGCGGACCCCAGCCGAGCGCGCCTTTGCCGGCAGCCATCGAGGCCCATCAGCCGGAGCCTGAACCGCTCAACCGCGCGCTGCGAGTCAGCGCCGACAATCTCAATCGTTTACTCGATCTGGCGGGCGAATCTCTTGTAGAGTCCCGTCGCCTGAGGCCCTTCGGGCAGGCGCTGGTGCGGCTGAAGCGGCTGCAGCGCGACACCGCGGCGGCGATCGATGCGCTGCACGCGGCCTTGCCTACGGAGCTGCTCGACGAGCGTGCCCGGCTCGCGCTAGCGGCGGCGCAGCAGCACATGCTCGAATGCCGGAAGCATCTTTCGGAGCAGCTTGGCGAACTGGAAGCATCGGACCATCAGGCGACCACGGTCGCGCATCGGCTCTACGATCAGGCGCTGATGGTGAGGATGCGGCCCTTTGCGGACGGCGTGACCTCCTTTCCGCGCATGGTCCGCGACCTCGCCCGCTCCCTCGGCAAGCAGGCGCGGCTTGAGATTGTCGGCGACAGAACGCAGGTCGACCGGGACATATTGGAAAAGCTCGACGCGCCGCTCGGCCATCTGCTCCGCAATGCCCTCGATCATGGGGTCGAGATGCCCGACGAACGGATCGCGGCCGGCAAACCTCCGGAAAGCACGATCCGGCTCGAAGCCTTCCATAGTGCAGGTACACTGCAGATCACCGTATCCGACGACGGACGCGGCATCGATCCCGAGCGAATTCGCCAAGCCGTGATCGGGCGCGGTCTCGCGAACAGCGAGGTGGCGGCCAGGCTGAGCGACGCCGAGTTGCTCGACTTCCTGTTCCTGCCCGGGTTCACGATGAAGGAGAATGTCACCGAAATTTCCGGGCGCGGTGTCGGACTCGATGTCGTACAGGACATGATCAGGCAGGTTCGCGGACTCGTCCGGGTCACCCCGCAGCCAGGCGGCGGCACCCGGTTCAAGCTGGAATTGCCACTGACGCTATCGGTCGTGCGCGCCTTGCTCGTCGAGATCGGCGGCGAGCCCTATGCCTTTCCCTTCGCCCATATCGTCCGCGCGACGAAACTGCCCAAGGATCAGGTGCAGCTGCTGGAGGGCCGCCAGCATTTCAGCCTCGACGGACAGCAGATCGGCCTGGTCACGGCACATCAGGTCCTGGGTTGCGGCGAACCCGACCATGGAGGCGAGGAACTATCCGTCGTCCTGCTCGGCAGCCCGAACAACCTGTACGGCCTGGTGGTCGATCGTTTTCTAGGCGCGCGCGAACTCGTCGTCCAGCGGCTGGACCCGCGTCTCGGCAAGATCAAGGATATCAGCGCGGCCGCGCTTATGGAGGACGGCACGCCGCTCCTGATCGTGGACGTCGAGGACATGATCCGGTCGATGGAGAAGCTCACCTCCGCCGATCGGCTCGCCAACATAAGCCACAAGGCGGGCGGTGACGGCGCGGTCAGGCGCAAGCGCATCCTCGTCGTCGACGACTCTTTTACGGTGCGCGAACTCCAGCGCAAGTTGCTCGATCATCATGGCTATGAGGTGGACGTCGCCGTCGACGGCATGGATGGCTGGAACGCGCTCCGAAGTAGTACCTTCGACCTGGTCGTGAGCGATATCGACATGCCGCGTATGGACGGCATCGAATTGGTCACGCGAATCCGGCAGGACGCTCGCCTGACATCACTCCCGGTCATGGTGCTCTCCTACAAGGATCGGGAGGAGGATCGCCGGCGTGGGCTTGAAGCCGGAGCTGACTATTATCTCACCAAAGGCAGTTTCCAAAGCGATGCGCTGCTGAGCGGGGTGGTCGATCTGATCGGGGAGGCCGTAACATGAGGATCGGCATCGTCAACGATCTGCCGATCGCCGCGGAGGCCCTGCGCCGGGTGATAGCGCTGGCCCCCGAGCACCAGCTTGCCTGGATCGCCAGCGACGGCGCGGAGGCGGTGGACCAGTGCGCGCGGGACAGGCCAGACCTGCTGCTGATGGACCTGATCATGCCGCGCATGGACGGCGTGGAAGCCACGCGGCAAATCATGAAGCATACGCCTTGCGCCATACTGATTGTCACGGCCGACGTCGACAACAACGCGGCGCGCGTGTTCGCCGCCATGGGGCACGGGGCGCTCGATGCGGTGGATACCCCGATGCTCGGTTCGGGCGACCTGCGTGCCGGCGCGCAGCCGCTGCTTGCGAAGCTCGCCGCCATCGGCAGGCTGATCGGCAGCGGAGCCACTCGGCCCGGCGCCGATAACAGCCGAGGAGGATCGCATATCTCCTTGAATCATCTGGTCGCCATTGGCGCTTCCGCCGGTGGTCCGGCTGCCCTTGGCGCGGTCCTCCAGGGACTGCCACGGAACTTTCCGGCGGCGATCGTCATCGTCCAGCACGTCGACGCCCGTTTTGTTCCCGGTCTGGCCGATTGGCTGGGCCGGCAAAGCTCCCTGCCAGTGAGCGTAGCGAGCGAGGGCGATCGGCCGCAGCCCGGCCGGGTCCTGATCGCCGGAACTGAAGACCATCTGATATTCAAGTCGAACAATCGGCTCGGCTACACGCCGCAGCCCTCGGATCAAGTCTATCGCCCATCAGTGGACGTTTTTTTTGACAGCGCAGGTCGTCTCTGGGGCGGAAGCATGGCCGGTGTGCTGCTGACCGGCATGGGGTCGGACGGCGCACAGGGATTGAAAGCGCTTCGCCTGCTCGGCCATCACACCATCGCCCAGGATCGGGCGACGAGCGCTGTGTATGGCATGCCGAAGGCCGCCGCGGAGCTTTCAGCGGCGGTGGATATACTGCCACTTGATCGGATCGCCTACAGACTGACCGAACTGCTGACGTCAGCACGTTCGAAGAGAGGACTCTCGAAATGAACCATCAGACCGCTTTTCACACGCAGGCAATGGATTGGGAGCCGACATCCCGCCGGTCGATCATGGTGCTGCTCGTCGACGATCAGCTCGTCGTAGCGGAAGCTGTCCGCCGCGCGCTGCTCGATATGCCCGAAATCGATTTCCACTATTGCTCCAATCCGCTCGAAGCGCTCGCCATCGCGAAGAAGGTCCGGCCGACCGTGATCCTGCAGGATCTGGTCATGCCGGCGATGAGCGGCTTGGAGTTGGTGCACGAGTATCGCGCCGACCCCGAAACGAAGGA
>Ga0070667_100000512_pt1 | contig 39082 bp, 37 predicted proteins | sample KBSS33metaG_FD_64659 | JGI IMG/M metagenome (GOLD analysis project Ga0070667, IMG submission 64659) | Switchgrass rhizosphere microbial communities from Kellogg Biological Station, Michigan, USA - KBS S3-3 metaG | ecosystem: Host-associated > Plants > Roots > Rhizosphere > Soil ...
CGGTGCGGTTCAGCGGCCCGACGATCGGCCGGTTCATCACGAACTGGCCTTCGCTGTTGTGAAGGCCGCGGATGTCCTGCTGGACGATAATGTAGCCGTCGTCGAAGAATTCCTTGTCCATCAACGGGATCACGTCGACGCCGTGCTGGCTCGGGGTGCGGTTCATCGACCCCTTGGCGTCGTAGGGCGTGCGCGACAGCAGGATCGGCCCGTTGGTCGTACCCTTCTTGAAGACGATCACGGTGTAGAGCTTGGTCCCGTCGCGCATCGGGACCATCGCCTCGCGGCGGACGAAGTCGGCCTCGGGCAGGACCTGGTCGTACTTCGCGACGACGTCCGGGGTCATGGGCGTCACCGCAGCGGGAGGCGCCGCGGCGATGGCAAGCAGTGGCAAGAAGGGGACGGCGGTGCGGGCGAGCTTGGTCTTCATGCGACCCGGATAAGCAGGCGCCCCCGGACCCGCAAGGACGACAGCGCTAGAAGGTCACTTCCGCGACCTTCTCCTTCACGCCTGCCTCGGGCTTGCGGCCGAACAGCTTGTTGAAGGCGGGCTTGAGGAATCCGCCGATGTCGCTCTGCCAGATTTTGGCATCGTCGAGCTCGAAGCGCAGGAGGGCCATCTTGGGGTCGTCCTTGCCTTCGTACCATTCGGCGACGATCGGATTCCACAGCCGGTCGATCTCCGCGCGGCCGTTGTCGAGGATCAGCCGGCCGCGCAGGCTGGCGAACACGTCATGGCCCTTGCTGGCGAAACTCGCGACCGCGCAATTGTCCTGGCCGAGCGCGCGCGTCAGGTCGTGGTCCTTGGCGGTGAAGAACCATATGCAACCCTGTTCGCGGTCCTGATCCCCGAACTGGGCCGTCATCGGCTGCATCGCGCTTCCGCGGGCCTGATCGAGGCCGAGCATGACGAATGGGCTGTCCTCGAGGGCGCCCCAGAACTGCTCCAGGATTTCGCGGTCATCGGGCATGCAAGATCTCCTTCTCGTTGACCGGAAAACGGGCCTTGGGGCGAGCCGTTCCGCGATACGGGCTTTCGGCCGGGTCAAGGCCGCGCCGTCGCTAAGCTATTGTCTTGAAAGGAGTTGGCAGCGCGGTTCAGGATCGGCGCGATGATGAAAGAGATGCCGAAGAAGTATTGGCGCAACATGCCGGAGACCTCGCTCGTTCAACCGTTGATCGGGAGATCGAGATGATCGACGCATCCGTCGTCAAGGAGGGCTTGAAGCATGCGCTCGAGGCCGAACGCGCGATCGAGCCGCACGGCAATCTTCGCGCGTCCTGGGAAGCGCTTCTGAAGGATGCGCGAAAGTGCACGCGCTGCGACCTCTACAAGCACGCGACCCAGACGGTGTTCGGCGAGGGACCGCTCGATGCTTCGATCATGTTCGTCGGCGAGCAGCCAGGCGACCAGGAGGACCATGCCGGCCGTCCCTTCGTCGGGCCCGCCGGGCAATTGTTCGACGCCGCGCTTGAGAAGGCGGGCATCGACCGGTCGACGGTCTACGTCACGAACGCCGTCAAGCACTTCAAATTCATTCCGCGCGGTAAGCGGCGCATCCACAACAAGCCCGACGCCGGCGAGATCGAGGCCTGCCGCTGGTGGATCGGCCATGAGCGCGAGCTCCTTCGGCCTCCCGTCACGGTCGCCCTCGGCGCGACCGCCGCGCACAGCCTGTTCGGCAAAACGATGGCGATCGGCCGCAACCGCGGCGCTCCCTTGAAGCTTCCCGACGGGAGCGAATGCTGGATCACGGTTCACCCGAGCTTCCTGCTGCGCATCTCTGAAGAGGACCGGAAGCGCGAGGAGAAAAAACTGTTCCTGCGCGACCTCAAGCGGATCAAGGCGCGTGTGGAAGAGCTGGCAAAATAGCACGCCCCCTTATTGCAATTGAGAACGACTCGCATTAGCGACAAACCCCAGATAGCAATAAAGGGTCAATTAACGATGAGTTTTCGGTTGCGCGCCGCTGTTGCCGGCGCGGTTCTCTCTGCGGTCAGCGTCCCGGCATACGCGGGAGGGACGGACTTCGGATACGTGTACACGGTCTCGACCGAGGAGAAGGGCGAGACCGAGCTTTCGCTGTGGGCGACTGACCGCCGCGGCAAGGCTCAGGGCCATTATGATGCGCAGGACTATCGTCTCGAGGTCGAGCGCGGCCTGACCGACAATTTTCAGGTGGCGGGCTACGCCAATTTTGCCAGCCACCACATCCGCAGCGCCGGGCCGGAACTCGCCGACGTCAGCCGCAGCTTCGCATTTCAGGGTCTGTCCGCCGAGTTCAAATACCTCGTTCGCTCACCAAGGAACGGGCGCTTGGGAATTGCTCTTTATGCAGAGCCAGGCTGGTCGCGCATCCACAAGGTGAGCGGCGAGGAGGCGGACGAATATGAGCTGGAGCTCAAGGCAATCGTCCAGAAGAATTTCGCGAACGACCGCCTGGTCTGGGCCGCGAACCTGACGCTCGAACCCGAATGGGAGCGCGAGCATGAGGAGATCACTCCAGGCGTGATCGGTACGGAGACCGAGAAGGAGCTGGCGATCGAGATCGCGACCGGTCTTTCCTACAAGGTTGCCCCCCGCTTGTGGCTCGGTGCCGAGGGCCGCTACCACAGCGTCTACCCGGACTGGACCCACGGGCTACAGCGGGAGAATTACGCGGTCTACGCTGGCCCCAGCATCTATTATGACGGCGGCGAATGGTCGGTTACCGCGACCTGGCAGCCGCAGCTATGGGGTGGGCCGAGCGGTCCGGGTCGGGGACTTGAGTTCGATGATCACGAGAAGCGCGAGCTCCGCATCAAGCTCAGCAAGGAATTCTGACCTTCACTCTGCCGCGAGGAGCGTCTCCGCCGCGCCGAGGTCAACCGAGACCAGCCGGCTGACGCCTTTCTCGATCATGGTCACGCCATAAAGCCTGTCCATGCGGCTCATCGTCACCGCATTGTGCGTGACGATCAGGTAACGCGTGTCCGTCTCCTCGGTCATCCGCTGGAGGAGCTCGCAGAAGCGCTCGACATTGGCGTCGTCGAGCGGAGCATCGACCTCGTCGAGGACGCAGATCGGCGCCGGGTTTGTGAGGAAGATCGCGAAGATCAGCGCGACCGCGGTCAGTGCCTGCTCGCCGCCCGACAGCAGGGTCAAGGTCGATAGCCGCTTTCCCGGCGGCTGGGCCATGATTTCCAGCCCGGCTTCGAGCGGGTCGTCGCTCTCGACCAGCTCGAGATGCGCCTGTCCGCCTTCGAACAGGGTCGTGAAAAGCCGGCGGAAATGCGCATCGACCTTTCCATAGGCTTCGAGAAGCCGGACTCGGCCCTCACGATTGAGATTGCCGATCGAGCCACGCAGCCGGTTGATCGCCTGGGTTAGCTCCTCGGCTTCCTCGGCACCCTTGGTGCGTTGCGCGTCGAGCTCCGCCAGTTCCTGCTCGGCGACCAGGTTGACCGGACCGATCCGCTCGCGCTCGGCGGTGAGACGCTCCAGCGTTGCCGCTTCCTCGTCGCCATTGCGCGGTTCGTCGCCGTCGAACCCGAGCTTCTCAGGCAAGCGCTGGGGCACGCATTCGAACTTTTCGACCGCGGCCCTGGCGAACTCCGCGCTGCGCGCCTGCTGCGCCTCGGCGCGGGCCGCTGCCGCTGCCCGGCGCTCGCGCGTGTCGGCCGAGCTCTCGTTCGCCGCGGCGACCGCCTGGGCTGCCGTGACCACGGCTTCCTCGGCTTCGCGCTCGGCCGCGCCGGCTTCGCCGATCCGTACCTGGCTTTGGTCGTTGGCATGTTCGAGTTCGCTGATCTTGGCGTCGAGCTCGGCCGGCTCCCGCCGCAACTCTAAGCGCTCGGCCGACTGCTGCTTCTGCCGTTCGACCGCTGAGGCAAGCCGTTGCTCGGCGTCCGCCTGGCGCTTGCGCCATTCGGCCTGCTCGCGGGCCGCCGCGCTCGACCGCTCGCGATCGGCAGCGGTCTCGCGCGCCTTGGTCGCGGCTTCGGCGCGCTTGTCGGCGACCCCGGAGGCGGCCGTCGCCGCAGATTCCCGCGCGGCCTCCACCTGGTGCTCGAGCGCCGTTGGGTCGGGCAATACGGCCAGCGAACGCTCGGCTGCCGTCACCGCCTCGGTCGCCGCTGCAAGGACCGGCTCGAGGTCCGCCTGGCGTTGCTCAAGGCTCGCGCGTTGCGCCTCGATCCGCTCCAGCGCAGCCGCCGCCGAGTCGATCGCCCGCGCCGCTTCGCGGGCGTCGCGCTCTGCCGCCAAAGCGGTAGTCCGCGCCTCCTCCGCCGCCCTGCGGCATTGCTCCATGCGACTGAGTACCTCGTCCCGCTTGGCGGTCGCGTCGGCCACCGCCTTTTCGATGCCGGGCAGTTCGTCGCTCAGCTGGGCAAGCCGGTTCGCACGCAGCAGCCGCTCCGCCGCCGCGGCTCCGGCCCCGGACGCGACAAACCCGTCCCAGCGCCTCAACTGCCCGTCCCGGGTAACCAGCCGCTGCCCTACGGCGAGCGGCTGGCCTTTGTCCTCGTCGACGACCGCGACCTGCCTCAACCGCCGCAGCAATTCCTTCGGCGCGCTCGCATGATCGGCCAGCGATTTTGTGCCGGCGGGGAGCGCAGGCTCGCCCGGCTGCGCCTCGCTACCTTGCCAGCGCCTTGGACCGTCGCCGCCGACCGCGGCGTCCGCGTCCTCGCCGAGTGCAGCAGCGAGCGCACGCTCGTAACCCGGCTCGGCGCGCAGGCTCGCAATCGCCGCGCCGCCTGCATGGTCGAGTGCGCGGGCGAGCGCATCATGCTCCGACCGCGCGGCCGACAGGGCTGCCCGCGCCGAGGCGAGCTGGCTTTCGGCCGCATCCCGGGCTTCGGCGGCGGCCGATCGTCCCTGCTCGGCGTCCAGCCGGCGAGCCTCGGCGGCTGTCAGCGCCTCGGCTGCCGTCCTGGCCCGGTCCTCGGCTTCGTCGCGCAGGCGCAGCGGCTCGCTGCCGTCGCCGAGCGCACGCAATTGGTCGCCGAGCTTGTGCTGCTCCTGGGCGGTGCGCGCGAGCTGAGCCTTGGCAGCTTCGAGCGCGGCTTCGGCCACTCGCCGCTCGGCTCGCATCGCCGCCTGCCGCGCGAGCAGCTCGGCCAGCGCGGCCTCGGCCTCGCGCGAGGATGCCTCCGCGGCGCTGAGCCCAATCGCAATCCGCGCCGAATGAGTCTCCGAATCCTCCAGCCGGCGGTCGATCGCCGCGCGCTCGGCTTCGAGCTTGGCGATCGCGCGCGCAGCGTCGCCCTTGAGTGCTTCCTCGCGCTGCATGTCGGCGGCGAGCGACGCTTCGAGCCGTTCGAGCTCGGCCAGCCGCCGCGCAACCGTGTCGCGTCGGGCGCGCGCGCTTGCCAGTTGGTGGGCAAGCTCATGCCCGTGCTCGCGAAGCTCCGCCAAGGCCGTCCGCCGGGCGCCCAGGGCCGCAGCGGCGCGGTCATGCGCACCCTGCGCTTCGACGATCGCCTCGTGGATCCGCTCGACCTCCTCGGCGGCCGCTTTCGCTTCGGCAGCAGCAGCTTCCGCCGCCCGCTCGGCTTCGGCCCAGCGGGCGTGCAGCAGACGTCCCTCGACGCCCCGGATTTGCTCGGTCAGCTTGCGATAGCGCTCGGCCGCGCGCGCCTGCCGCCGGAGCTGCGCGGCGCGCTGTTCCTGGTCGCCGAGGATTTCGCCCAGCCGCGCGAGATTGGCCTCGGTCGCGCGGAGCTTCTGCTCGGCGTCCTTGCGCCGCGCATGGAGCCCTGAGATTCCGGCCGCTTCCTCGAGCAATTGGCGCCGCTCAACCGGCTTCGCGGCAATGACCGCGCCGATCTTCCCCTGGCTGACGAGCGCAGGCGAGTGAGCGCCCGTCGCGGCATCGGCGAACAGCAGCGACACATCCTTGGCGCGGACGTCGCGCCCGTCGATGCGGTAGGCAGATCCAGCGCCCCGCTCGATCCGCCGCGTGACCTCGCTCTCCCCGCCGCCTTCTTCGCCGGCGTCGCGCTCGACCAGGATCGATACCTCGGCAAAGTCGCGCGGCGGGCGCGTCGCCGTGCCCGCGAAGATCACGTCGTCCATGCCGCCGCCGCGCAGTGACTTCGGGCTGGATTCGCCCATCGCCCAGCGGATCGCTTCGAGCAGGTTGGACTTGCCGCAGCCATTCGGCCCGACGACGCCGGTCAGGCCGCGCTCGATCCTCAACTCCGCCGGTTCGACGAAGCTCTTGAAACCGCTGAGCTTGAGCCGCCTAATCCGCAACCTGTCTCACCCTCCCCGCAACGCCGGTTACCCGCCGAGCGCCTTCTTGAGCTCGGGCTCAAGCTGCTCCCAGGTGGACGCGTCGTTCACGGCCCCGTTGATCAGGAAGGTTGGCGTTTGTGTGACGCCCGCGTCCTGCGCGGCCTTGGTCATGCCGAGCAGCTTGTCGAAGCCCTTGGTGTCGGTAAGGCACTGCCGCGCCCGCGCCGGCGGCACGCCGAACTTTGCCGCGATCGCCGGGAATCCGGCGATGTCCGCCAGCCGAGCGATGCGCTGCTGGTCGGTCATCTTCTCGATCTCGGCGTGCTCGGAGCTACTTATGGCGCTCACCTTTGCGAACCATTGAGGCTGCGTCGCGAAGACCACCTGCGACATCGGGAAGAAGCCGGCTGGCCCCGCGCAATGGGCAAGCAGGCTGACTGAAAGGTCCGGCGCGTTCAGCAGCAGGTTCCGGAACTCGTAGCTGACTTGCCCGCTGCGCACATATTGCTGGACCAGCGGCTTGTAGCCCGTCTCCTCGAAATGGCGGCAGTGGGGGCAGGCGAGCGAGCCATATTCGACCAGCTTCACCTTCGCCGCCGGGTTGCCCATCCGGAACCCGCCCTCGGGAGTAACCGCGACCCGCCGCGCCCAGTCGACCTTCGCCTTGGCCGCGGGCCGAGCCGCCGCCGTGGCAGGCTGCCAGCCCGGAACCGCGAGCACGATCGCGATGGCGAGCGCCGACCGGATCACTTAAGCGCAGCGTCCAGTTGGGGCTTCAGCTGGTCCCAGGTCGCGGTCTTGGGCAGCATCTTGCCGTTGATGACGAACGCCGGCGTTCCCTCGAACTGCGGATATTGCGAGTTCACGTCGGCCGTCATCTGGACCTGCTGGTCGATCATCTTCTGGTCGCTAAGGCACTGGTTGCTCTTGGCCTGCGGGACGCCGCGCGCCGCCGCCCAATCCTGAAGTCCCCCGAGGCTGGCGAAAGAGACGAACACCTGGTTGGTCGGCAGGTCCTGCAACTTCGCCAGCTGGTCCTGCGGTACGGCCTGGATCTTGTTCAGCCAGGTCATCTGGTCCTTGTAGAGTGCACGGGCCAGCGGGAAGAAGGTCTGGGCGCCGTTGCAGCGGACAACCAGGTTGGCCGCCATGTCGAGCGGACCGTGGATCACGTAGGTCCGGAACTCCCAGCGTACCTTGCCCGGCTTCACATATTGCTCGATCAGCGTCGGCACGCCTTCATCGTCGAACAGCTTGCAGTGCGGGCATGACAGCGAGCCGATCTCGAGCAGCTTCACCTTGGCGTTGGGGTTGCCCATCACGAAGCCGCCGGCCGCGCTCGTGTTGACGACGTCGGCCCAGGTTCCTCCGGGCGGCGGATTGGCCTGGGTGACCTGGATGGCGTCGCTGGCCGCGGTGCTCTCCGTGCCTTGTTCCTTGTTCTTGTTACAGGCGGCGAGGGCCAGTGCTGCCATGCTGCACGCCAGGATAATGCGGACCTTCATTCACTTGCTCCGGTTGATCGCGGGTATCGGGTCGTCGTCCTCAGATGGGATCGACGGGGGCCCGCTGCTAGCCGCAATTTGCGCCGCAAGCGACTCCAGGCAATGCCGCAGTTCCGGATCGGCGATTTCGCGCAGGCCCTCGCCGAGCTCCTTCGGCACCGGACGAAGCTGCGGCCGCTCGGGACGTGCCGCCGGGGCGGGCGGCTTGCCCTGCCTGAAGACGATGCGGTTGATCGCCGCATATCCGAAGAACCGATTGACCCGTTCGAGGATCATCGGGGTCAGGTGCTGGATCAGCGGCGCGTGCGCGCCGTCGACGAGCAGGGTCAGCACCCCGCCTGCCTTCTTTCCCGCCGGAAACTTGATCGATTCCGGGGACGACACCCTGGCGTAGCGACCGCCGACGATCTCGGACCAGCGGCTCACGATCGAATGCTGGACGAAGCCGAAGCGCCTGAATGACTGGCCTCCAATATCGCCCACCAGATCGCCCGCCGCCTGGGCGCGGCAGCTCCTCGGCGAATCCTCCTTGTTCGACCTCTTCGACATGCGCTTGGACCATGCCATAGCGAAAAGGTGACCGCCAACGCCGCCGAGCGCCTCATTCAACATTATGTGGATAACTTCCGCGAGCTGCCGTGGCGTTCTCCACCCGGCCAACCGGCGCCCGATCCCTATCGCGTCTGGCTGAGCGAAATCATGCTTCAGCAAACGACGGTCGCCACGGTGCGCCCGCGGTTCGAGCGGTTCGTCGAGCGCTGGCCGACGGTCGAGGCGCTGGCAGCCGCAAGCGACGAGGCGATCCTCGCCGAGTGGGCGGGGCTTGGCTACTACGCCCGCGCCCGCAACCTGATCGCCTGCGCTCGTGAGGTCGTCCGGCGGGGCGGCTTCCCGCGCTCGGCGGCCGAGCTCCAAGAGCTTCCGGGGATCGGCGCCTATACGGCCGCGGCGATCGCGGCGATCGCGTTCGGGGAGCCTGCCGCTGCGGTCGACACCAATGTCGCGCGGGTCATGGCGCGTCTTCATGCGCTCAAGTGCCCGACGCGGCCCGAGATCGAGCAGCTCGCTCTCGGCATGATGCCCGCGGACCGGCCGGGCGACTTCGTCCAGGCGATGATGGACCTCGGGGCCACCATCTGCCGGCCGAGGAACCCGCGCTGCAACGCTTGCCCGCTGTCGCCGCATTGTCTGGCCTTTGCGAGCGGCGAGCCGGAAATCTTTCCCCAGCCGCGCCAGCGCGCCGCCCGTCCTCACAAGCATGGGATCGCTTATTGGATCGAGCGCGGCGGCTCGGTGTGGCTCGTCCGACGTCCGGCGAAGGGCCTGCTCGGCGGGATGGCGGCGCTCCCCGGCACGGAGTGGGTAGAGGGTCCGCCAGATCCCATCAATGCGATTGGCACCGTCCGCCACGTCTTCACCCATTTCTCGCTCGACCTGCATGTCGTGCCGCGTTCGGAGCCCGATGGAGAGGGTTGGTGGCAGCCGCTCGGCGGCCTCGGCGAGGCCGGTCTGCCGACGCTTTACCGCCGCGTTGCAGAGTTGGTGCTCGCCGCGCGCCGGGCCGCTTGAGTTAGGCTTCGCACGACCTTAAGAGCGGCGCGAATTCATCCACCCCGCGCTTCGCGCGAACACAGGGAAACTCATGGACGACCGTTTCAACACCATCGCCGGCTGGGTGCTGTTCGCAGGGATCGTGGCGCTTGGATCGTCGATCGTGGCGGGTGAGATGTTCCACTCGGAACGTCCCGAAAAGATGGGCTATCCGATCGCCGGGGTCGAACAGGAAGGCGAGGGCGCGGCCGCTGCCGAACAGCCGATCGAAGTCTATCTCGCAAAAGCCGATGCGACCAAGGGCCAGCAGGTCTTCAACAAGTGCGCCGCTTGCCACAATGCCGAAAAGGGCGGCGCCAACCAGCTCGGACCGAACCTGTGGGGCGTGCTCGGCGAGCCGATCGGCCAGGGCAAGGGCTTCGCTTTCTCGGACGCGCTGGCCAAGAAGGGCGGCACTTGGGACTGGGATAGCCTCAGCAAGTGGCTCTCGAGCCCGAAGGCCTTCGCGCCCGGCACCAAGATGACCTTCGCGGGCCTTAGCAACCCCGAGGACCGGGCCAACGTGATTGCCTTCCTCAACACCCATAGCGATGCGCCGAAACCGCTTCCGGCGGCGCCTGCCGCGGCGACCGCCGACGCCTCGGCGGCGAAGCCCGGAACCGGCCCCGACAACGGGCCGCAGAAGGCGGAGAAGGAACCGACGCTTCCGGCCTCGGCTGCGGGCAAGTCGCCGCAGACCAGCGGCGGCGACGCGGGCGCCAAGACCAAGCCCTAAGGCTGGCTATTCCGGCGGGCCGGTCTGTTCCGGCTCGGGCGTCGGATTCTCGTCGTAATAGCGCGTCACGAAGTCCCAGGCTTCGGCGGGGTCCTCGGTCCAGTGGATGAGGTCGAGGTCGTGGGGCGCGATCACGCCTTCCTCGACCAGCGCCTCGAAATCGACGACCTTCGTCCAGAATTCGCGGCCGAACAGCAGGATCGGCAGCGGGCGCACCTTGCCGGTCTGGATGAGGGTCAGGAGCTCGAACATCTCGTCGAACGTCCCGAACCCGCCCGGGAAGACCGCGACCGCGCGAGCGCGAAGGAGGAAGTGCATCTTGCGCAGCGCGAAATAGTGGAACTGGAAGCTGAGGTCCGGGGTCACGTAGCGGTTGGGCATCTGCTCGTGCGGAAGCACGATGTTGAGCCCGATCGATTCCTGGCCGACCTCCGCCGCGCCGCGGTTGGCCGCCTCCATGATCGACGGCCCGCCGCCCGAGCAGACGACGAAATGCTTCTTGCCTTCCTCGTCGCAGCCGCACTGGCTCGCCAGCCGGGCAAGCTCGCGCGCGATCTCGTAATAATGGGCCTTGGCCTTCAGTCTCTCGGCGATCCGCTGCTGCTGCTCGTTAGTGGCCGCGGCGACCAGCGCGTCGGCCATCTCCGGTGAGGGGATGCGAGCCGACCCGTAGAAGACGAAGGTCGAGCCGATATTGGCCTCGTTGAGTAGCAGCTCGGGCTTCAAGAGCTCGAGCTGGAAGCGGACGGGCCGGAGGTCCTCGCGCAGCAGGAATTCGGTGTCTTGGAAGGCGAGCTTGTAGGCAACGCTTTCGGTCTGAGGGACCGAGGGTACATGCTCGGCCGAGCGGGCGTCGACCTTGGAGCTTGGAAAGATGCGCTTGGGCGGCAGGGGTTGAGAAGTCATCCCTGCCGCCTAGCGTCAAAGATTCCTCCAGTCACGCCGTGGCGGCGTCTTCCCTTCGCGCGCCCCAGTCGATCCGCCGCGTCGCGTACATCACGCCAGCCAGGGCCGCGAACAGCAGCAGCGATCCGATCAGCAGAGAATAGGCTTCGAGGCTGAGGAGCACGTAAAGGACGCCGTATAGCCCCACGAGCAGCCCGCCGACGAACCCGGCGCGGCGCCAGCTCCTGAGCACCGCCGCCGAATAGGCCGTGTTCAGGCCAGCGATCGCGCCGGACGCGACGATGTACGCGAGCGTGAACCCGATGACCTCGGCGAACGCGAGCAGCAGCACGAAGAACAGCACCAGCGCCGCGCCCATCAGCAGATATTCGACCGCCGACACGCGCACGCCGCCGATCACGTCGAACATCAGCAGCGCCAGGAAGGTGAAGCCTATGAACAGGAAGCCATACTTCACCGCCCGGTTGACCTGCGAATAGAGGTCGACCGGCTGGATGAGGTCGATCTGCGCGGTCTGCGCCGATTCGTCCGCAGCAGCCACCGTTCGGATTGGCGCAGTAGTAGGCTGGGGCGGGCTGGTCGCTGCCCCCGCATCGCCGGTGCTGACCAGCGAGCGGCCGAGTGCAAGGTTGCCGATCCGGTAATGAGCGTCGAAGCCCTTGTCGGTGACCGGCGGATGCTCGGGCAGGAAGTCGCCGGTGAAGCTCGGGCTTGGCCAGGACGAGTGAACTGCCCAGCGCGTGTCGCCCGCTTGCGGCGATAGCGCGATCGTTGCGTTGCCCCGGAACTCGTAGGCGAAGTCGACGCCGAGCGGCGCCGACGTCAGACCTGTCGCATCGACCCAGGCGAAGAAGCCGCGGCCGCCGCCGCTTCCCCCGCCGGGCTGCATCCGAAGGGGCTTCCCGCCGACGTTGACCCTTGGGTTGGCGCCGAGCCCGCGCGGGTCACTAAGGCCGAAGCGAAGCTCGGCGCGTGTCAGGTCCATCTGGCCCGGCTCCACGCCGCTTCGCGCGAGGTCCGGCGGGAAAGCGAACCGCGCCTTGCCGGATGTGCGCGCGTCGTAGACGACCGCCTCGTAGATCGATCGTTTGCGGACCGTCGGCGACAGGTCGGTCGTCAGCTCGGCGACTTCGGGGGCGAGCGTCAGCTCCCGCATCACCTCGCGGCTGCGCGTCACGCTTTGGCCGTTCTCGACCACGGTTTCGGTCGCCGTCGCGCGATAGGGGATGACCAGCAGCGGACCGTTCATCGCCTGCGCTCCGCCCCAGCCGCCGGTGATCGAGGCGGTCGCTTCGCGCATCTGGTTCTGCCGGTCGTAATTCAGCAGGTAGATCGAGAAGAGCGGGATGGTCAGCAGGAAGCCGACGGCGATCGTCAGCATCAGCTTGAACGCAGGCGTGCGCTCACCGTCGAACTTCAGCATTGGATGTCTCGCTCCTGTTTCGCTCGGCGCAAACTGCCGTAGGGCAGGATGAGCGTCATGAGCCAGTCCTGAGCATTCGGTGATTTCGGTTTGTAAGGACGCTGTGTTTGACCCGTCCCAGAAACTTCTGTCCTACAGGGCGGCATGTGTGATCCAAGCTGGCGGATGCCCCTTCGCCCGAGTCCTACGAACCTGACAAAGCTGACAGACCCCACCCCCCCGCTTTTCGGCGCCGACGCGTACCGTCGCTGCGTTTGCTGCGTTTCACGGTCACAGCGGTGACACTTGAAGCCGTTTCCCGAGCGGCCATTTCACTGCGAGCAGATTTTTCAACGGGGCCAATCCGCAATGATCGACGTCCGCAAATTCGACAGCCTCGGCCACGCCAACCACGGCTGGCTCGACGCGCGCCATCATTTCTCGTTCGCCAACTATTACGATCCGGCACGCATGGGCTGGGGCCGGATCCGCGTCTGGAACGACGACACGATCGGCGCGAAGAGCGGCTTTCCGCCGCATCCGCATCGCGACATGGAGATCGTGACCTATGTCCGCACGGGTGCGATCACCCACCAGGACTCGATGGGCAACAAGGGCCGGACTGGCGCGGGCGACGTCCAGGTGATGAGCGCCGGCACGGGCGTGACCCACGCCGAATATAATCTCGAGGACGAGGCGACGACCCTGTTCCAGATCTGGATCGAGACCGACCGGCCGTCGGCACCGCCGAGCTGGGGCGCGATGCCCTTCCCGAAGGAATCGCGCAACGGCGCCTTCCAGCTGCTGGCGAGCGGCGAGAAGGACGACGGAGTCCTCACCATCAACGCCGACGCGCGCATTCTCGGCGCGACCGCCAAGGCAGGCGAAACGATCGCCATCGATGCCTCGCCCGAGCGGCATCTCTATCTCGTCCCGAGTGGGCGGGTTCGGGTCAATGGCGTTGAAGCGAGCCCCCGCGACGGCGTCGCCATCACCGGCGAGACCAAGGTCGAGATCGAGGCCGAGGACGATAGCGAGCTGGTGCTCGTCGACGCGCGATAGGGCGAGGTTCCGGCCCCGTTCATCCGCCAAGTGCTTGAATATTGGGAACGCGGCGGGCATGGCCAGTTGCTCGTCGCGCGGGGAATGAGCGGCGATCACTTGAGAAACCGGAGCCGATGAAGGCGATTTTGCGCGCGGGAACGATGTTTGTGGCGGCGGCCTGGTTAGCGGCGCCGGCAAGCGTGCTCGCGCAGGCCGCCCCCGCGACATCGCCTCCGCCGACCACCAATTCGACGATCCCGGTCGGCCCGAGCGAGCTGCAGAATTTCAGTCTTCGAGGAACGGTGACGCGCCCCGCCGATCAGACTCCGGTGCCCGCCCCGACACAGGCGTCGCCGGCGCGACCGCCGAAGACGGCTACGCCAACGAGGACGCCAACCAAGACGGCCCAGGACGAGCCGCGGCGGGCGGCGCCGGCGACGAATGTGGCCCGGCCCGCTCCGAGCGCCAGCGTCGTCCAGACCCCCCAGCTGACTGCGCCGCCCGTGCAGGCTCCGCCCCAAACCATTGCACCCGTGCCGACGCCGCCGCCCGCGACGAGCGCACCGGTTCCCGAGCCCACAGCGACCGATCCGTTTGCGATATTCCGTGGCCTTCCGCTGTGGCCGTGGATCGCGGCGGCCATTGCGATAGCCCTCGGCGCGGCCTTCCTGCTCTGGCGCCGACGCCCGCCGAGCTATGCGATCGCCGGCTCCCAGTTCGACCTGCTGGTTCCGGCAGCTTCCGAGCCCGAGCCCGAGCCGCTGCCGCGTGTGGTGACGCCACCCGCGTCGCCCCCGCCGCGCAAGCCTGCGGCGCCGACAGGCATCGTCGCCTCGCGCCTTCGCCCCTCACTGGAGCTAGGCTTTCACCCGCTGCGCTGTCAGGTTGACGACGACCGGGTGGCAATCGAGTTCGAGCTCGAGCTGTTCAACGCCGGCACCGCGCCGGCGCGGGCCGTACTTGCCGAGGCCAGCCTGCTCAACGCCAGCGCAACCCAGGACCATGAGCTCGCCGCCTTCTTCGCCAATCCCCATGGCGTCGGCGAGCGGCTCGCGCTCATCCCGCCGATGAAGCGCGTGAGCTTCAAGAGCCAGGTCGTGGCGCCGCGCTCCGCGGTCCAGGAATATGAGCTTGCCGGACGCAAGGCGTTCGTCCCGGTGATCGCCTTCAACGCGCTCTACGAGTGGAGCGGCGGCAAGGCGCAGTCGTCGGCCGCTTATCTCGTCGGCCGCGACACGCAGCAGGACAAGCTCGGCCCGCTTCGGCTCGATCAGGGCGCGCGCGAGATCCAGGGCTTGGGCGCGCGGCCGCTGCCGAGCGCGGTTAGGACCTAGAGCACCGCCGAATTGTAGCTGTGCCAAGCGAGTACGGCCGCGGCGCCGCGGTACGGGCGCCAGGCTTCCGCTAGCTCGCGCAGCTGCTTCTCGCTCGGCTTGTCCGGAAGGCCGAGGAGCCGGCCGATTTCGACCATCACCGCGAGGTCGCCTGCCGGAAAGACGTCTCCGCGCCCTTCGGCGAACAGCAGGTAGATCTCTGCGGACCAGCGGCCGATCCCCTTGATCTTGGTCAGGAGCGCGATCGCTTCTTCATCGTCGCTGGGCAGGTTGTCGAGGTCGAGGTCGCCCGAGATGACCAGCTCGGCGAGGCTGCGTATGTAGCCGGACTTTTGCCGCGACATGCCGGCCGCGCGAAGCTCCTCGTCGCTCGCGGCGAGCAGCTTATGGAGGTCGGGCGGGGAGCCGAATGCGGCCTCGAGCTTGGCCCACATCGACCGCGCGGCGGCGACGCTGACCTGCTGGCCGACGATCGTCCGCAGCAGCGTCTGCGCGCCGCGCTCGCTGCTCCTGGGCTCGGGCACGCCGTGCTTCTCGACGACCTTGGCAAAGGCCGGCTCGCGGCCGGCCAGCTCCTCGACGTGACGGCGGATGCTCTGCTTGGTCCTAACCATGGCTGCTCGCGGCATATAGTGCGACCGCGGCCGCGTTGGAGACGTTGAGGCTCTCGATGGCGTCGCTGATCGGGAGCCTGGCGAGCGCGTCGCAATGCTCCCTTGTGTTGGGCCTCAGCCCCGGCCCTTCGGCGCCCAGCACCAGCGCAGCGCGCGGGGGTCCGAGCGCGTCCTTGAGGTCGGTATCGGCGTCGCCGGCAAGGCCGATCCGCCAGAAGCCCGCCTCGCCGATCTCCTCGAGCGCGCGCGCGAGGTTGACGACGCGCGTCCAGGGCACGCGCTCGAGGGCCCCCGACGCCGCCTTTGCCAGCGCGCCGCTTTCCGGAGGCGAGTGGCGGTCCTGCGTGACGATGCCGATGGCCCCGAATGCCGCGGCCGAACGCAGGATCGCTCCGACATTGTGGGGATCGGTCACCTGGTCGAGCACCAGCAGCACGGCCCGCTCGCCGGCGGCGCTCAGCAACTCGTCGAGCCAGGCGTCCTCGAGCGGTTCCACCTCGATGACGACACCCTGGTGCGGCGCGTCGTTCGGGACCAGGCGCCCGAGGTCCGCGACATCGGCGAGCGTGACCGCCACGTCGTTGGGAAATTGCATGAAGCCGGCGGCTTCGCGCGTCGCCCAGGCCTTCAGTACCTTGCGCCGCGGATTGTCGAGGGCTGCTGCAACGGCATGCTTGCCCCACAGCCGCGGCCGCTGCGGGGTTCCATGACTCTGGTGCGATTTCTTCCGCCGCGACATCCTCGAAGGCGCTTAGCCTCCCCGGCGGCCCTGTCCAGCTAGGTAGGCGTGGCCTGCGGTCCGCCGCGCAGCCGCCGCTGGCTTCGCCAGACGCCAACCACCAGGATGATCAGGATCGGATAGCTCCAGAAGCGCAGCGACGCCGCGTAAGCAAGCGGCAGGAGCTGGTAGTCGACGGCTTTCAGGACATGGCCGAAGCTGGTCGTCAGCTGCAGACCGCTGACCCAGAGGGGCCAGAAGCGGTCGGAGATCATTGCTGCGTAGGTGAACGCAAGGAGACATGCGACATCGATCAGGAAAATCGACACCTCGAAGGAGGAATAGCCGCCCATCACCGATGAGCGCAGGGCCAGGGTCGCGAAGTTGCCGATGAGGAAGACAGCGGCAACGATTCGCGCATCCTTCCGGCCACGCCACAGCGCATAACCGCAGGCGCCGTACATCAGCGCGCGATAGATGAGGAGGCGGATCATCACCGGCGACCGGACACGCCGGAGCGTGCCCGGTCAATCCTTCGCTGTCTAAGCAACGATCCGCAGAACGCCGGTGGGCGCGGGCGGGCAGTCGCCGTCGTCGCCGATCGCAACGGTGCGCAGCCCTGGGACCTTGCCCTTTGCGGCGGCAAGTTGCTGGTGGCAGCTTACGATCGATCCACGGGCTGCAACCAGGCTGCTCAGCGCGGCCGAAAGCTCGGTCAGCGCCGAATGAACCGGCGCGGGGCCGACATGGGCCACCGAATTGGCCCGCATAACCCGGGCCTGAAGCTCGGCGATTTCGGCCAGCGTGCTGTCGATCGAGTCCTCGACCGCGCGGACCTGCGAAGCGACTTCGAAAGCGGCGTTTTCAATCATCTGTTTGCGCATGACGGTTCCTTCCCCGGCGCGCAGGGCGCCGAAGTCACTGTCGGCTTGAAATGAAGGTCGGTGCGGCTAGCCGCGGAGCATTCGCGAGAGGCTTTCCAGACCGGCGAGATACATGCCCGCCGAGAAAGCCGCACCGATCGCGATTGCCACGATCCAGAACAGCCGCTGGCCGACACTCATCTCATTCCGGGGGTTGCTCCTCGTGGCGAACGGCGGTTGCAGGGGAGGCCAGACAGACGCCGGCCTCTGCTCGGTTAGGAAACCAGTTCCCCCAGCCTCCCCTGCGCGATCAGCGTGCCGAATCTGAGTACTGACCGCGGCCTCTGGGTGGCCGGGCTGTGTGTCCGTCACAATGTACGGCGATTGATGTATCAAACGCTGATATGGGCCCTTGTATCGCGCCACGACGCGGGCGGCCTGGGCGCGACGCTCGACACCGAGGATTTGAAGGGCTTGGCGGATACGCTGGTCGACGGTGTGCGGCGAAATCTTAAGCTCGGCCGCAATCTCCTTTGATGAAAGGAGTTGATCGACCAGCAGCAGGCAATCGAGCTGACCCTGCGTCAGCCGGGCGACGCGGTCGGCCTCGTCCCCGCCCTGCGAGCTTGATGCGTCACGAGGCGCATCGTGCGCTTCGTCCGAATGATTCAATGCAACACCCACCCCGCCAAACATGCGGTCAACTCCGAGCCTCGATTCCGTCAAGCCTTAGGTCATCTCTGGAGGTTTCGCCAGTTTTCCGCTGATTTTTCGCCAGAATGGCATTAACCTTTGATGGCCCGTCGCATCTCTCGCCGCGCCCGCCAGACTTTACACCGAAATGGACGTCTTTGCGCGCTTGGCGATTGATGGAGGCCAGGATGGTGGTGGAGAGGGCTGGATTCGAACCAGCGTACGCTTGCGCGGGCAGATTTACAGTCTGCTGCCTTTAACCACTCGGCCACCTCTCCACGAGGCCCCGGCCGGCAGCCGGGCAAGTCAGGCAGGCGCGCCATGTGGCGGCGCGCCATTGCCGTGTCAACGCGGGTGAGCGCGAAGGGTTGTCGTCCGTCGCTGCGCTCAGGCGCTCGATGCTCGCCTGTTCCCGGACAGCCTTTGCGTGGAGCGGGTGAAGGGAATCGAACCCTCGTCGTAAGCTTGGAAGGCTTCTGCTCTACCATTGAGCTACACCCGCTCGCGAACCTGGCCACTGACACGAGCCCCGGTTCCGCGTCAACCGATGCGATGGCGCGTCCCGTTCTGGCAACGCCGGGAACCGGGCATTGTCGCTTGCGCGACCGCTCATTATCCCGAAGCTGCCGCACGGGGAGCTCGACAGGGTACCAGTTTGCAGAACGAAATCCGCTCTCACACGGGCTTGCGCGGCGTCGCCGCGCTGTGCGTCGTCGGCTATCACCAGCAGTTCATGGCGGGATACAAGCTGCCTTTCGAGGCGCTGTTCCACCGTGCCTATCTGATGGTCGACCTGTTCTTCGTGCTCAGCGGCTTCGTCCTCAGTTATGTCTATTCCCAAAAGATAGACGTCCGCTCGTTCTACCGGGCTCGGTTTGCGCGGATCTATCCGCTGCACGTTTTTGCTCTGCTGACCCTCACCGTTGTCACGTTCGGGCTCAATGCGCTGAGGATCCTGAAGGGCCATGCGCCGGACGATCTCGGGCCTTTCTCCGACTGGTTCGAGCAATTGGTCTTGCTGAACGCCTGGCTTCCGGCCGTGTTCGAGTGGAACAAGCCCAGCTGGTCTATCAGCGCCGAGGCCTTCGCCTACCTCCTGTTCCCGCTCGTGATGGTCGCGTTGGCGCGATGGCCGCGTGCCGTCGCTGGGTCCATGCTGGCTGGCGTACTGCTCTTCTATGTTCTGATCGGCACAAGTCTCGATATCAGCGTTGGACTGGCGATCTTGCGGTGTCTCGCCGGTTTCGGCTTGGGGATGCTACTGTTCCGCTGGCGGCAGACGCCGCTGCCGGACGCCAGCGCTTCGGCGATACAGCTGGCCGCTCTTGCCTGGATCGTCGCGGTGTTGCTGTTGCCGGTCCGTGACCCGCTTATCATCCCGGCCTTCGTCGGCCTCGTGTTCGCGACCTGGCGCGACAAGGGGCTGCTAGCGAAGATGCTGGCCGCCCGTCCGGTCCATCGCCTCGGCGAGCTGTCTTATTCGATCTACCTCATGCACTACGCGGTCGGCGGCCTGGTCGGCTTCGCCTGGTTTCGGACAATCCACATGATAGGGCTGCCGGTCGTGATCGAGCGCTGCTTGTTCCTGGCCTGCGTCTTAGCGACTGTGATCCAGGTCTCGGCCTGGACGTATCGTTATGTCGAACGCCCGTTCCAGGATTTGCTCCGGGGACGCTCGCGAAAGGTCGAGGTCGCAGCCCCCGCGCCTTAGGCATTAGCTGGTTGACCGGATGTCCGCGCCTGCCGTACCAGCCGAATCGCATGATGCACCTGGTTGCCACCGCTGCTTCCTCGATCGCCCGCCGCTGGTGGTGGCGCGATTGCACGCTTGCGGCGCGATGGCGCGACTGATCGACTAGCCACACGATCATCGACTGCCCGCCCGCCAACAGGCGGGCTTTTTTGTTTTCAGGTGACTTCATGAGCCAAGTTCTAGCATTTTCACGCGAAGCGGTTGCCGCCCCGGCCGCGCCCTGTCCCGTCGCCGAAGGTGCGATCAGCAACCTGCTGGAAGGCCGCGACCTCGACCGGTCCGCTGCCTTCGCGCTGTTTTCGCAAATCGTCGACGGCTCATTGAGCGAGCCGCTGATGTCCGCGGCGTTCGTTGCGCTGCGGGTCAAGGGCGAGAGTTCGGAAGAGCTGATCGGCGCCGCCGAAGCCCTCCGTGCCGCGGCCAAGCCCTTTCCTTCCCCCGCGGGCCTGTTCGCCGATAGCTGCGGCACGGGCGGCGATTTTTCCGGCTCGATCAACGTATCGACCGCGGCCGGCATCGTCGCTGCGGCCTGCGGGCTTCCGGTCGTCAAGCACGGCAACCGGTCGTTCACCTCGAAGTGCGGCTCGGCCGACGTTCTCCAGGCTCTGGGGGCGCGCCTCGACCTGACCGCCCTCGAATCGCGCGAGATCCTCGACCGCACCGGCTTCTGCTTCCTGCTCGCTCCACAATATCATCCTGGCATCGCGCACGCCGGGCCGGTCCGACGGGCGCTCAAGGTCCGGACGATCATGAACCTTCTGGGGCCCTGCCTGAACCCGGCCCGGCCCAAGGTGCAGCTTCTCGGTGTTGCCGACCCCCAGCTTCTCATGCCGATTGCGGAAACGGTCCGCGCGCTTGGCGTTGAGCGGGCGCTGATGGTGCATGGCTCCGGCCTCGACGAGATTGCGCTGCACGGGTTCACCAACGCTGTCTCGCTCGTCGACGGTGAACTCGAAACGCTGGAGATCACGCCCGAGCAGGCCGGACTCCGGCGCGCCCCGATGCAGTCGATTGCGGGGGGCTCGCCGGAAGAGAATGCACGCCGGCTGGCTGACATTCTCTCCGGAGTCGGCAGCGAGGCGGAGATCGCCGTGGTCGCGCTCAATTCCGGAGCGCTCCTGATGACGGCCGGGCGCGCGGCCGACCTCCGGGAAGGCGTCGGGATGGCGATGGAGGCGATGCGCTCCCGCCAGGCCCGCCGGGTGCTTGACGATTTCGTCGAGGCCAGCCGTGGCTGACGGCCTTCTTGGACGGATTGCGGCGGTGAAGCGCGTAGAGCTTTCGGCGCGGTTCGACGGTATATCGATCGACGCGCTCCGGGCGAAGGCGCAACCGACGGACCGAAGCCTGGCCAAGGCTGTGGGAGAGCCCGGCGCCCGGTTCATCCTCGAAATCAAGAAAGCCTCTCCATCGGCGGGCGTGATCGGTTCGGATGTGGACCCAGCTGCGATCGCGCGCCAGTACGCCGGCGTCGCGGACGGGCTCAGCGTCCTGTGCGACCGTACATTCTTCGGCGGCTCGCTGGATGACCTTGTCCGCGCGCGCGCCGAGTTCGATGGCCCGATCCTCGCCAAGGACTTCTTCCTCGATCCGCGCCAGGTCGCGGAGGCGCGCATAGCCGGCGCGGATGCGGTGCTGGTCATGCTGGGGCTGCTCGATGACGCCGCCGCCGGAGAGATGATCGCGGAGGCCCGGCGCTTTCGTATGGATGCGCTGGTCGAGGTCCACGACGAGGCGGAGATGCGGCGAGCGCTCGCGCTGGGCGCACCGTTGATCGGCATCAACAACCGTGACCTTCGCGACCTAAGCATCGACCTGTCGACGACCGAACGCCTGGCCCGCCTTGCTCTCGACCGGACCGTCATCTCGGAATCCGGCATTCGCGATCGCAACGACATCGAGCGGCTTGCGCCGTTGGTCGACGGCTTCCTCGTCGGCTCTTCGCTGATGCAATCGAGCGACCCGGGGCAGGCCGCGCGCGAGCTGGTCTTCGGGCGGGTGAAATTGTGCGGATTGAATAGCGGCGCGGACGTCTGCGCCGCCCGGCCAGCGGCATTTGCCGGCTTCGTGTTCGTGATTGTCAGCCCCCGCCATGTCACGATCGCTGAAGCTGCGCCGCTGGCCGGTGTTGCTCGCGAAACGGGGATTCTCCCGGTCGGCGTGTTCCGCGATGCGCCGTCGCGCACCGTCGCGGAAGCGGCCGCCCGGCTCAACCTGCATGCGGTCCAGCTCCACGGCCGGGAGGATCGCGATTACGTCGCGTCCTTACGCGCCGCCCTGCCCGAGAGTTGCGAAATCTGGTCGACCGTCAGCGTCGGCCGAGATCCCGACCTCGATCGGGAGGGAGATCGGCTGCTGTTCGACCATGGCGAAGGCGGCAGCGGCCGCAGTTTCGACTGGTCGCTGATCGCCGACCATCCACGGCTCCAGCATTCGCTGCTTGCGGGCGGGATCGGTCCGCGCAACGCGCGTGCCGCGCGGCGGCTCGGAGCTTACGCGATCGACGTCGGCTCGGCGGTCGACGAGCGGCCGGGCATCAAGTCGCCCGAGAAGATCGCGAGCCTGTTCGACGCGCTGCGTCCGGCGGCGCGTGAGCGGCTCCGCGCGTGCGCCTGAGCGGCCGCTTCGGACGGTTCGGCGGCTGCTACGTCCCCGAAATCCTCGTTCCCGCGCTAGAGCAGCTGGAAGGGGCATTTCTCGACGCGCAGGACGATCCGGCGTTCAAGGCCGAGCTGGAAGGCCTCCTCGCCGACTACGCCGGCCGGCCGACGCCGCTGACTCGGTGCCGCAACCTGCCCGGCAACATCTATCTGAAGCGTGAGGACCTGCTTCACGGCGGCGCACACAAGACCAATCAGGTGCTGGGCCAAGGGCTGTTGGCGAAACGCATGGGGAAGACGCGGCTGATCGCCGAGACCGGCGCCGGACAGCATGGCGTCGCAACCGCCATGGTCGGCGCGTTGCTGGGCTTCAAGACGGTCGTCTACATGGGCGCTGAGGATGCCGAGCGACAGCAGCTCAATGTCTTCCGAATGCAGCTGATGGGGGCCGAAGTCATCGCCGTCGAAGGCGGCGGCAGGACGCTGAAGGATGCAATCAACGAAGCGCTGCGCGACTGGTCGGCGAGCTTCGAAAGCACTCACTACCTGCTCGGCACCGTTGCCGGTCCCCATCCATTCCCGACCATGGTCCGCGAATTCCAGCGCGTGATTGGACGAGAGGCCCGGGCACAGATGGTCGAGCAGATCGGACGCTTGCCCGACGTCGCCCTCGCCTGCGTCGGCGGCGGATCCAATGCGATCGGGCTGTTCGCCGACTTCCTCGGCGACGCGGCTGTCCGGCTGATCGGGGTCGAGGCCGCCGGCAAGGGACTGGCGGGAGAGGAGCATGGCGCAACGCTGCTGCGCGGAACGTCCGGCATCCTGCACGGTGCCGAGACCTACGTGCTTCAGGACAGCGACGGGCAGGTCGCCGATACCTGGTCGGTGTCGGCGGGCCTCGACTATCCGGCGGTCGGTCCGGAGCATGCGCATCTCAAGGACAGCGGCCGCGCGGAATATGTCGGCGCGACGGACGCCGAGGCACTGGCGGCGTTCAAGGCGTTGGCTGAAGGCGAGGGCATCATCTGCGCGTTCGAGTCCGCCCACGCGCTGGCCCATGCCCTGAAGCTCGCCGAAGCGGAGCCTGACAGCGCCATCCTCGTCGGCCTTTCGGGCCGGGGAGACAAGGACGTGTCCCAGGCGCAGGCGCTGTTCGGATGAGCCGCTACGCCGCCATGTTCGAACGGTTGAACGGCGAAGGAGCTTTCGGCGCTTTCGTCATGCTCGGCGACCCAGATCTGGAATCGAGCGCGGCTCATCTCGACGTGCTGGTCACGGCCGGCGCTGACATGATCGAGGTGGGAATCCCCTTTTCCGACCCGGTCGCGGACGGGCCCGTGATTCAGGCCGCGGCCCGGCGCGCGCTCGGCGCGGGCGTCCGAGTCGGCAACTGTTTCGACCTCATTCGAGCGTTGCGCGAACGCCACAGCGACGTGCCGATCGGCATCCTGACCTACGCCAATCTTGTCCGCGCGAGAGCGGGATTCATGCGTGATGCCGCGCAGGCCGGCGCCGACAGCTTGCTCATCGCCGACGTTCCCGCACTTGAGGCAGAGCCGTTCACTCGGGAAATGGAGCAGGCCGGGATAGAACCGGTACTAATCGCCGCCGGCAATACGCCTAACGCGACCTTGAGCCGGATCGCAAGCCTTTCAAAAGCCTACACTTATTGCGTCAGTCGAGCCGGCATCACAGGCACCCACGCCGGTGGGCAGTTCGACGCCAGACTGATCGAGCGGGTCGAGCGCGCCGGCGCCCCGCCAGCCGTCTTCGGCTTTGGAATCTCCCGACCGGAGCACGTCCGCGCGGCCCTGAAGGCCGGCGCAAAGGGCGTGATTTGCGGGTCGGCGATCGTCGATCTCGTTTCGAGACGCGAGGAGGTCGCAAGCTTTGTCCAGTCATTGAAAGCAGTTACACGGAACGACTCGGTGGCGGAATGAATTGAATCCCGCCGAAAAGGAGAGTCCTGCATGGCTGCGCGTCCGATCTGGAGAGGGCAAATTCGCCTTGCCTTGGTGTCGATCCCGATCGAGCTCTATTCGGCGACGAAGAGCGGTGCCCAGATCGCCTTCCACCAGGTTCATGAGCCTTCGGGCAAGCGGATTAAGTATGAGAAGGTCGTGCCCGGAATCGGGCCGGTCGACCGCGACGAGATCGTCAAGGGCTACGAGGTCTCGAAGGGCCATTACGTGCTGCTCGATCCCGAAGAGATCGAGAGCGTGAAGCTCGAGAGTCGCAAGACGCTCGACTTGGTCCAGTTCGTCGACGACGACGGGATCGACCCGATGTATTTCGAGAAACCCTATTACGTCGTGCCCGCGGACGACCTGGCGGAAGAAGCCTATGTCGTGCTCCGCGACGCGCTGCGGGCTGCCAAGAAAGTCGGCATCGGCCAGCTTGCGATGCGCGGCCAGGAATATGTTGTCGCGCTGAAGCCGCTCGACCGCGGGCTGGTGCTCGAGACTTTGCGCTACGCCGATGAGGTCAACAAGTCGTCGGGCTTCTTCCGCGACATCGGCGACCACACGCCCGACCCCGACCTGCTCGACATGGCCTCGATGTTGATCGAGCGGAAGGCCGGCGAGTTTGACCCCAAGGAGTTCCACAACCGCTACGTCGACGCGCTTCATCGGCTGATCGAGGAAAAGCAGAAGAAGAAGGGCGAGAAGATCATCGAGGATCCGGATGCCGACGCGCCGCCGCCCAAAGGCTCGAACGTGATCGACCTCATGGCGGCGCTGAAAAAGAGCCTCGGCGACGAGAAGAAGGGCAAGGCTGCCGCCAAGTCCAAGAAAGCGACCGCGAAGAAGAAGGAACCGGCTAAGGCGCCCGCACGTAAAAGGGCGTAGCTATGGCCCGTCGCGTTCCGCTCGATATCGAGACCTACAACCGGAAGCGCGATTTCTCGAAAACGAAGGAGCCCAAGGGCCGCAAGCTTAAGGGCAAGGGCGACAGCTTCGTCGTCCAGAAGCACGACGCCTCGCGGCTGCACTGGGACTTCCGGCTGGAGTTGGACGGCGTCCTCAAGAGCTGGGCAGTCCCCAAGGGCCCCAGCCTCGATCCCGGCGAGAACCGGCTGGCGATGCGGACCGAGGATCATCCGCTCGATTATGGCGGCTTCGAAGGCACCATTCCCAAGGGCGAATATGGCGGGGGGACGGTGATGTTGTGGGACCGGGGCCGCTGGATCCCCGACCCGCGCAAGGATCCCAGCAAGACGATCGAGGAGGGCCACCTGCACTTCACGCTCGAAGGCGAGCGAATGAAGGGCGAATGGGTGATGTTCCGCTTGAAGCCCAAGCCCGGCGAGAAAGCCGAGCCGTGGATGCTGAAGAAGGTGACCGACGATTATGCCGACACGGACGAAGGGGACGGGCTGGTCGACAATTGCGTGACCAGCGTGATCACCGGCCGGACGATGGCCGAGATCGCGGCGGGCGAGGACGTGTGGCGCTCAAACCGCGGCGGCCAGAAGGGCGGGCGCGCCAAGCGCAAGGCTTCGAAGGCGCCGCCGGCGTTCGTCGCGCCGCAGCTCGCGACTTTGGTCGACGAGGTGCCGGCCGGGACCTCATGGATTCACGAGATCAAGTATGACGGCTACCGGCTGCTGCTTTCGGTCGGCGAGGGCGTGGCGACCGCCTGGACACGCAACGGGCTCGACTGGAGCGACAAGTTCAAGGCTCTGGTCAAAGCTGCCGCCAGGCTCCCGGCGGGATGCCTGATGGACGGGGAGGTCGTCGCACTCGACGACGAAGGAAGGCCGAGCTTCCAGTTGCTGCAATCGACGCTCAAGGGCGGTGGGGCGCCGCTGGCGTTCTACGCCTTCGACCTGCTGATCGACCGCGGCGAGGACATCCGCAAGCTCCCGAACATCGAACGCAAGGAAAGGCTGGCCGCGCTGCTGAAGGGCGTCGCGCCGCCGATCCTCTACGGCGACCACATCATCGGCCGCGGGGAGGAAATGTTCGACGCCGTTTGCAAGCAAGGCGGCGAGGGCATCATCTCCAAGAAGGCAAGCGCAGCCTACAGCGGCACGCGCAGCCGCAACTGGCTGAAGATCAAGTGCATCCAGCGGCAGGAGTTCGTCGTTGTCGGCTGGTCCGAAAGCGATAGGCGCCTGGGTTTCCGCTCACTGCTGCTGGCCGCCAAGGACAAAGGGAAGCTTACCTATGCGGGCAAGGTGGGCACTGGCTTCAATGCCAAGCTGATCGAGGAGCTGATGGAGCGGATGCGGCCGCTCGCCGTCGACAAGGCGCCTGTCGAAGTGCCGCGCGCTGACCGCAAGGGCGCGCACTGGATCGAGCCGAAGCTGGTCTCCGAGATCAATTACGCCGAGTTCACCGACGATGGCATCCTGAGGCACCCGAGCTTCGTTGGCCTGCGCGAGGACAAGCCCGCCGAGGACGTGGTGAAAGAAGTGCCCAAGCATCTCACAGCAAAAGAGACCAAGCCGAAGCGCTCAAAGGGCAAGAAGTCTCCGGCCGCTACGGCCGAGGATTTCGGGATCGAGATCAGCAGCCCGGATCGAGTGATCTTCCCCGAGCTCGGTATCACCAAGAAGGACCTGGCGGATTATTACGCGACCGTCGAGCCGCTGATCATGATCGATGCGGCCAAGCGGCCGATGACACTGATCCGGTTTCCCGCGGGGAGGACCGGCGAAAGCTTCTTCCAGAAGCACGACAAGGGCACCTTCGGCCCGCACGTGAAGCAGATCCCGATCGAGGAGAGCGACGGCTCGACCGAGGACTATCTCTACTTCGACGACATTCGCGGACTGCTCGCCTGCGTCCAGATGGGGACGATCGAGTTCCATGGCTGGGGGAGCAAGGTCGACAAGGTCGAGTATCCCGACAGGCTGGTATTCGACCTTGACCCCGACGTCGGTCTCGATTTCGCCAAGGTGAAAGAAGCCGCGGTTCGGCTGAAGGCTTTGCTCGGCGACCTGGGTCTAAAGACGTTCCCCTTGCTGTCAGGCGGCAAGGGCCTCCACGTCGTTGCGCCGCTGGATGCTTCTCGGGACTGGCCGACGGTCAAGAGCTTCGCCGAACGCTTCACTCGAGCCATTGCGGAGGCCGAGCCGAAGATGTTCACGGCCAACATCCGCAAGGTCGAAAGAAAAGGCCGGATATTCCTGGATTGGCTGCGCAACCAGCGGGGTGCAACCGCGGTCCTGCCTTATTCGGCCCGGGGGCGCGAAGGGGCTCCGGTCGCGGCTCCAATCGCTTGGGAAGAGCTCGACCGCTACAAGGGTGGCAACCATTTCAGCATCCGCGACAGTGAAGAGTTGCTCGAGCGCGCTTCGTCAAAGTTGCTTGCAGGGTGGGGCAAGGCGAAGCAAGCACTGCCGGATGCATAAGACCGCCGCCGTCGCGCTCCTTCCGCTCGCCTACCTCCTTACAGCCGCCTCGCCGCCCGAGCTGGCCCGCTGGAAGGCGGAGGGGTCGCGCGTAACGATCACGCGCGACGACTGGGGCATCGCGCACGTCCACGGAAAGAGCGACGCCGACGCGGTGTTCGGCATGATCTATGCGCAGGCCGAGGACGACTTCCCTCGGATCGAGGCGAATTATCTCACCAACCTCGGCCGAATGGCCGAAGCCGAAGGCGAGAAGGCGATCTGGCAGGATCTGCGCGCTCGCCTGTATGTCAGCGACAATGAGCTGAAGGCCGATTATGCGCGCAGCCCTCTGCCGATGCGGCGGCTGATGGACGCCTGGGCGGACGGGCTGAATTACTTCCTCGCGACCCATCCGAATGTCCGCCCGCGGGCGCTCAAGCGCTTCGAACCGTGGATGGCGTTAAGCTTCACCGAGGGCAGCATCGGCGGCGACATCGAACGCATCGACCTCGACCAGCTGAAGGCCTTTTATTCGAACAAGCCGATTGCCGCCGCGCTGACTCCGTGGGTCGAGCGCCAGGGCTCCAACGGCATCGCCATTGCGCCGAAGATCACGGCCGAAGGCAACGCGCTGCTGTTGATCAATCCGCACACCAGCCACTTCTTCCGCTCCGAGCTGCAGATGAGCAGCGACGAGGGCCTCAATGTCTATGGCGCCGCGACCTGGGGCCAGTTCTTCATCTACCAGGGCTTCAATGCCCACGCTGGCTGGATGCACACATCGAGCGGCATCGATAATGTCGATGAGTTCGCCGAGAAGGTGGAGCGGCGCGGTAGCGGCTATTGCTATTGGTACGGTAGGACCTGCCGGCCGATGGGTGTACGGTCGTTCACGATAGGATACCGTACGGCTGACGAGCGGTTGAGGACGCGGAGCTTCGCGACTTACCGGACACACCATGGCCCGATCGTCCGCTCGGCGGATGGGCGCTGGATCGCCTTCGCGATGATGGACAAGCCGGTCGAGGCGCTGCAGCAGAGCTTCGGCCGGACCAAGACGACGGATCTGGCGAGCTTCCTCGCCGTTGCCGGTCGCTTCAAGGCCAATAGCTCGAACAACACGCTCTTTGCCGACGACAGAGGCGAGATCGCCTATCTGCACCCCCAATTCGTGCCGCGGCGGGATGACCGCTTCGACTATACGAACCCGGTCGACGGCAGCGACCCGGCAACCGACTGGCACGGGCTCCATGCCCTCAAAGAGCTGCCGAGCGTCCTCAATCCGACGAGCGGCTGGGTCCAGAATACCAACGCCTGGCCCTATCGCGCGGCGGGACCGGGCAGTCCGAACCCAGGCCGCTATCCAAAGTATATGGACACGGACGGCGAGAACTTCCGCGGGCTGCACGCGCAGCAGATGCTTACCGCAAGCAGCGGGTGGACGCTCGAGAAGCTGCAGGCCGCGGCCTATGACAGTTACCAGCCGGGCTTCGCCGAGCTGATCCCAACGCTTGTGCAAGCCTATGACGGGCTGCCGGTGACCGACCGGCGGAAGGCCGAACTTGCTGGCCCGATCGGCGTTCTTCGCTCCTGGAACTACCGGTGGTCCGCCGATTCAGTCGCGCAGTCGCTAGCGATGGTGTGGGGCGCTGCGCTGAAGAAGGAACTCAACGCGCCCAAATCGGAGCCGGGCAACAAGGTCATGATGCGCCTCTCGCGCGACACGACGCCTGACCAGAAGGTGCGGGCGCTGCAAGATGCGGTCGCCCGCCTCAACGGAGACTTTGGCCGCTGGAACGTGCCGTGGGGCGAGATCAACCGCGTCCAGCGCATATCGAACGCGATCAACCCGCCATACAGCGACAATGCGCCCAGCCTGCCGGTGCCGTTCGCCGAAGGCAGCTACGGCTCGCTGGCGTCGCTCCGGTCCGAGCAGAAGCCTGGGACCAAGCGCTGGTACGGAAATTACGGCAACAGCTTCGTCGCCGTGGTCGAGTTCGGGAAGCGCGTCCGCGCCCATGCGGTGACCGCCGGCGGCGAGAGCGGCCACCCGGACTCGCCGCACTTCAACGATCAGGCGCAGCGCTATGCGTCAGGGAACCTGCGAGAAGTCTATTTCTATCCCGAGCAGCTCAAGGGCCACACCGAGCGCATCTACCACCCGGGAAATTAGCCTTCGGCGAACTTGTCCGTCGCGCGGATCAGGCCGTCGAGCACCCCGGGCTCGCTGAACAAATGTCCGCCGTCGGGGATGATGTTGAGCTCGACCTCGGGCCACGCCTGCTTGAGCTTCCAGGCGGCAATCGGGGGCGTACAAGTATCGTGCCGGCCCTGGACGATGACGCCCGGGATGCCCTTCAGCTTGGCGGCGTCGCGAAGCAGCTGGCCTTCCTCGAGCCAGCCCTTGGCGGCCATGTAATGGTGCTCGATCCGGGCCACGGCTACGGCAATCTCCGGTGACGTGAAATGCTCGACCGTGCTCGGGCTCGGCAGCAATGTGACGATGTCGCCCTCCCACTTGCTCCACGCCTTCGCGGCGGTCAGCAGTTCCTCGCGGTCGTCACTGTTCAGCCGCTTGCGATAGGCTTCGAGCAGGTCGCCGCGCTCGGCTTCGGGGATCGGCGCGAGGAAATCCTCGAACTTGTCGGGATAGATCTGGCTCGCCCCGCCCTCGCGGTACATCCAGTCGACCTCATACTGGTCGAACAGGAAGATGCCGCGCAGCACGAGCTCGGTCGTCCGTTCGGGATATTTCTCCGCATAGGCCAAGGCGAGCGTCGAGCCCCAGCTGCCGCCGAACACCTGCCACTTCTCGACCTTGGAGACCTGGGTCCTGAGTTTCTCGATATCCTCGACCAGGTCCCAGGTCGTGTTGTTGTCGAGGCTCGCATAGGGCGTCGACTTGCCGCAGCCGCGCTGGTCGAACACCAGGATCTTGTACTTTTCCGGGTTGAACTGGCGCCGATGGTCGGGGCTCGATCCTCCACCCGGCCCGCCGTGGAGGAAGACGACAGGCTTGCCGTCGGGATTGCCGCACAGCTCCCAGTAGAGCCGATGTCCATCGCCGACGTCGAGCATGCCGGTCTCATAGGGCTCGATCGCCGGGTAAAGGGTCCGGCGCTTGGGGCTCATTGCGTCCATCAGAAGCTGAACTCCTCGTAGATGTGGGAAACGTCGCCGCCCCACTCGTGTTCATATTTGTGCAGCAATCGATCGGCCGGGGTCATGCCTGTCGTGACCACGTCGCGCAACGGGTCGAGGAAACCGCCCTCATTATCGCCGGCGCTGTTGAGCCTCGCGCGACGAGTGAGGCCGGCGGCTGCGATGTCGAGCACTTCGCTGGCGAACTCACGCATCGGCTGGCCGTCGGGTGTGAGCGCGTCCAGCGCCAGGGCCGGCACATCATGGCGCAATTTCTCGCGGCCATCGATGGGCCAGTGCCTCACCAGCTCCCATGCCGCGTCGAGCGCCACCTCGTCGTACAGCAACCCGACCCACAGTGCCGGGAGCGCGCAAATCCTGCCCCATCGTCCACCGTCGGCGCCGCGCATCTCGAGGAAGCTCTTCAGCCGGACTTCCGGGAATGCGGTCGAAAGGTGATCGGTCCAGTCGGTAAACGTCGGCCGCTCGCCCGGAAGCTGCGGCAGCTTGCCGTCGATGAATGCCCGAAAGCTTTCGCCGGCGACGTCGACATACCGGCCGTCGCGGTAGACGAAGTACATCGGCACATCGAGCGCGTAGTCGCAGTAGCGCTCGTAGCCGAAGCCGTCTTCGAACACGAAGGGCAGCATGCCGGTGCGGTCGGGATCCGTATCTTCCCAGATATGGCTGCGGAAGCTCTTGTAGCCGTTCGGCTTACCTTCAGTGAACGGGGAATTGGCGAACAGCGCGGTAGCGACCGGCTGGAGGGCAAGGCCGACTCGGAATTTCTTCACCATGTCGGATTCAGAAGAATAGTCCAGATTAACCTGAATGGTACAGGTGCGGAGCATCATGTCGAGCCCCAGGGTGCCGACCTTGGGCATGTAATTGAGCATGACCTTGTATCTACCCTTCGGCATCCGCGGCAGCTCGGCGCGGGTCTTGTCGGGCCACATGCCGAGCCCGAGGAAGCCGAGGCCGAGCCGGTCGCCGACGGTCTTGCACTGCTGAAGGTGCCGGCCAGATTCGGCGCAGCTCTGGTGCAGATTTTCCAGCGGTGCGCCGGAAAGCTCGAACTGCCCGGCCGGCTCAAGGCTGACGTTCCCGTCGACGCCCTTCAGCGCGATCACCTTTCCGTTCTCGAGCACCGGCTCCCATCCGAACTCGGTCAGCCCCATCAGCAGGTCGCGAATGCCGCCTGGTTCTTCCCACGAGGGCGCGCGATGATCGTCAAGGCGATAGACGAACTTTTCGTGCTCGGTGCCGATCCGCCATCGCTCGCGCGGCTTCTCGCCGCCGGCAAAGACCGACAGAAGGTCGTCGCGGCTCTCAATCAGCGGGCTCGCGCTGTCGTCGGTCTTGGTCGTCATGGCTGGCGGCGCTTAGCCGCGCGCCCCTAACGACGCCAGCAAATCCATTTTATGGACCAATCAAATCGCTTGCGGTCCCATTTCGTCCCTTCGTCCGCTCACCGATGATTTTCGCGCGCTCGTCGATGTTCGCCACCGCGTGCGCGGCGCGCTGCTATTGTAGCGCCGGGGAACGAGGAGGCCTGTCGTGAGCCGATTCGAAGCACTGCCGACGGTTGCAGTTCCGGTCATGGACCATCCGAGCTTCGGGCCGCTGCGCGCGTCAGGCTCCGCGGACGGCCATTCCTGGCGCTGGGAGGCGCTCGAGCTGATCGAGACGCAGTACGGCCAGGCCGATCTCAGCTTCGCCGCTGGACCCGATGGACCGGGGCGGGATCACGAGCATCAATTCACTGCGCTTGTCGATGAGCTCGACCAGCTTACTGCCGCCGCCGTTCCGGGCATCAGCTCCGTGGTGGGCGAGTGCCTCGAGCTGTCGCGGCATGACCCCTGGGCCACGCTCGAATGGGAAGGCGCGCACTTGACCGGGAAGGACGGCGCGTTCGAGCTCCATTATGCGTGCAAGACCTGGCCCGATGCGATGATCACCGTCCGTTTCGAGCAGTCGCGGCCTGTCGTCGTCGAACTCGACGACTAGCGCGTCCAGTCTCCTGCAACCGCCATCCAGGCTGCGAGCGCGGCAAGCGCCGCCGTCTCGGCGCGGAGGATGCGAGGTCCGAGTGAGATCGCGACCGAGTTTGGCGCAGCGCGGATCAGCGCCCGCTCTTCGTCGGTGAATCCGCCTTCCGGCCCGGTGAGGATAATCGCCGGACCGGAACTGAAGGCCTGGATCGCGACGTCGCCACCGCTCTCGTCGGCAAAGTAGAGGCTGCGCTCGCCATCGCGGTCCGCGAGGAACTGGGCGAGACTTACCGGGTTTGCGATGTGCGGCAGTCGGGTCCGCCCGCACTGCTCGGCAGCCTCGATTGCGATCGCCTCCAGCCGTTCGAGTTTGACCCGCTCCGCAATGGTTCGCTGCGTGATCACTGGAAGCAGGCGGGCAGCGCCGAGCTCCGTCGCTTTCTCGACCAGCCAGTCGGTCTGCGCGCGCTTGATTGGCGCAAACGCCAACCAGACGTCCGGCACCTCCTCGACCTCGCGCGTTCGGCGCTCGATCGTCAGGGTCATACGCTTCTTGGCGGCGGCCGAGATTCGCGCCAGCCATTCACCCGACGACCCGTCAAACACCAAGAGCTGCGCGCCGGTGCCCATCCGCAGGACGTTGCCGAGATAATTGGCCTGCGCTGCGTCCAGCTCGACCATAGCCCCTTCGGCCAAGGCCGCGCGCACGAATAGGCGCGGCAGGCTCTTGGGCGGCCAGGCTGGGGTTGCAGGCATGCCTGCCTCCTACTTAGGTGCGCCGGTGACCGCCACCATCGACATCGTGCCCGACAGCGAGCGCCGCGGCTTCATCGGCGCACTGCCCGCCGCGCTGAGGCCCTTTGCGAGCCTGATGCGGCTCGACCGGCCGATCGGGACGTGGCTGCTGTACTGGCCGTGCGCGTGGAGCGTCGCGCTGGCGGGCGTCGGCGGGAGGTGGGACTTGTTCCTGTGGCTTGCGCTAGGCGCCTTCGTCATGCGCGGCGCCGGCTGCGTCTATAACGACATCGTCGACCGCGATCTCGACGGCCAGGTTGAGCGCACGCGCCTGCGACCGCTGGCGAGCGGGCGGGTATCGGTCAGGTCGGCCTGGATCCTCGTCGGCCTGCTTTGCCTCATCGGCCTCGTCGTGCTCGTCCACCTGAAATGGATAGCGGCCCTCATCGCTCTAGGAAGCCTCGCCCCGGTCGCCGCCTACCCGTTCATGAAGCGCATCACCTGGTGGCCGCAGGCGTGGCTCGGCCTCGTCTTCTCGTGGGGAGCGTTGGTTGGCTGGCCGGCGGTGACGGGAAGCTTTGCCTTGCCGCCGTTGCTGCTGTGGTTCGGCAGCATCGCATGGGTGGTCGGCTATGACACCCTCTACGCGATCCAGGACAAGGAGGATGACGCTTTGGTCGGAGTGAGGTCGTCCGCACGGCGGCTGGGCGCTAAGGCGCCGCTCGGCGTTGGCATTTGTTATGCCGTCGCCCTGCTGATGTGGGGCCTCGCGATCTGGTTGGTCCGTCCCGATCCGATCGCGCTGGTCGCACTCCTTCCGGCGGGCCTCCACCTCCTATTCCAGGCACTCCGCGCCGACCCCGACGACGGAGAGCTGGCGTTGAAGCTGTTCCGGTCTAACCGGACGTGCGGCTTCCTGGTATTCCTGGGAATACTGGCCGTCGGCCTTTCCACCCATTAGTTGGCGCGAATGCTGTCCCCCGAAGCCGCGCGTTCCATTGCCGAGCGTCTCATCGAACGCGGTATCTCTGTCGGGGCTTCGGCTGCCGACGCATTGTACGTTGGTGAGCGATCGTCGAGCGTGCAGGTACGGCTGGGCGAGATCGACAGCGTGGGCGCGTCGGAGGGCGAGCAGATTGGCCTGCGCCTGTTCGTCGGCCAGCGGTCGGCCACGGCCGCGTCGTCGGACCTCTCCGATGAGGCGCTGGGCGTCTTGGTCGAACGCTGCCTGGCGATGGCGAAAGAAGCGCCGGAAGACCCGTATGCTGGTCTCGCGCCGAGGGAACTGCTCCACCGCGGCGAGCTGCCCGCGCTCGATTCTAACGACGACGTGCAACCGGATCCCGCCGACCTTCGGGCCAGGGCGCTGGAGGCGGAAGGCGCTGCGCTCGCCGTCGAGGGCGTGACAAATTCGAGCGGCGCGGGGGCAAGCGCATCGGAATCAAGCATCGCGCTCGCTACTTCGGACGGCTTCTCGGGCGCGTACCGAAGCACCGGCCATGGCTGTTCGGCCGGAGTCGTAGCCGGCGCCGGCGCAAGCATGCAGCGCGACCACGCCTGGCACAGTGCCCGGCATCTCGACGACCTCGATCCTGCGGCGGAGATCGGACGCCGCGCGGGCGAGCGGGCGGTGTCGCGTCTCAACCCGATGCGTCCCAAGCCGGGCAAATATCCGGTCCTGTTCGATCCGCGGGTGTCATCGACGCTGCTCGGCCATTTCTCTGGCGCAATCACGGGCTCGGCGATCGCCAGGCGCACGAGCTTCCTGCAGGACAAGCTTGGCGAGCGGGTCTTCGCCAAGGGCGTTACCATCATCGACGACCCCCTGCGCCTGCGCGGGCTCCGCTCCCGCCCGTTCGACGGGGAGGGAGTGGCCGTTGCGCGCCAGGAACTCGTCTCAAACGGCCTGCTCAACAGCTGGATCGCCGAGAGCGCCTCGGCGCGCCAGCTTGGCATCGAGCCGACCGGCCACGCCGCGCGCGGCGTCGGTGGGGCGCCCGGTGCTTCCCCGAGCAACCTCTATCTCGCTGCCGGCAAGCGCAGCCGCGACAAGTTGCTTGCCGCCTTTCCGGAAGCCGTTCTGATCATCGAACTGATCGGTCAGGGCGTGAACGGGGTGACGGGCGATTACAGCCGTGGCGCGGTCGGCTTCATGGTGCGCAACGGCGCGATCGCCGAGCCGGTGGCCGAGATCACCGTCGCGGGCAATCTCATTGACATGTTCGCCACGATCGAACCGGGAGACGACCTGGAGTTCCGCCGCGGCATCGATGCCCCGACCCTGCTCATACCGGAAATGACCGTCGCGGCAGCCTAGGCGGCCTGCGTCACCCTGGGGACCCGCAGGCGCGGAATTTCGATATGTGGACAGCGGTTCATCACGACTGCGAGCCCCGCTGCCTCGGCTTTTGCCGCGGCTTCCTCATTGATGACACCGAGCTGCATCCAGACCGCCTTGGCACCAACGAAGATCGCCTGCTCGACCGCCTCGGCGGCAGCTTCCGGGCGCCGAAAGATGTCGACGATGTCGATTGGCACGCCAATCTGGGAGAGCTCGCGCCAGACGAACTCGCCGAGCACGTGCTCACCGGTGATTTGCGGGTTCACCGGGAAGACGCGATAGCCCCACTCCTGCAGGAACTTCATCACACCGTAGGACGGTCGGTCCGGCCGGTCGGACGCGCCGATCACGGCGATGGTCCGCGCGTTGGTGAGCAGCCGGGCAATGTCTTCGTCACGAGTGAGCGGCATGTTGGGACAACGGCCTAGTGGACGGGTGTTTCCAAGGATTCGAGCAGTTTTGCCGCGAGCGCGGCGAAGTGCCCGGTATCGGGCGAATCCGTCGCCGCGGGCGGCAGGCCCGCGTCCGATGCTTCGCGGATCGCGAGGCTCAGCGGCAGCCGGCCAAGGAAGGGCAAGCCCATCTCCGAGGCGGCGGTTTCGGCGCCTCCGCTCCCGAACGGATGCGATTCCTGCCCGCAATGGGGGCAGGCGTAGGTCGCCATGTTCTCGACAATCCCGAGCACGGGCACGCTGGTCTTGTTGAACAGGTCGACTGCGCGGCGAGCGTCGATCAGCGAAAGGTCCTGCGGCGTGGAAACGATGACAGCGCCCGCGGGCCGCGAGCGCTGAATCAGCGAAAGCTGCACATCACCGGTGCCCGGGGGGAGGTCGACGAGCAGCAGCTCGGTATCGCCCCAATTCGCCTCGAGCAGATTGGCGAGGGCCCCCGTCGCCATCGGCCCGCGCCACGCGAGCGCATGACCGGGCGAGACCAACTGTCCGAGCGACAGGAAGCGGATGCCGTGAGCCTCGACCGGGATCAGCTTGTCGTTCTCGGCCGAAGGCTTGTCGTGGTTGCCGAGCAGCGTCGGCTGGGAAGGCCCATAGACATCGGCGTCGACCAGCCCGACCTTCTTCCCAGCCCGCGCGAGCGCGATCGCGAGGTTGGCAGAGACGGTCGACTTGCCGACCCCGCCTTTGCCGCTGCCGATGGCGATCAGGGTGCGGTGCGGCTGCGAGGCCGTCATCGCCACCCGAGCCTCATGGACACCCGCCATGTTGAGAGCGGCCGAGCGCACCTCGCCCTCCACTGTCCTCGCCTCGCTGTCACTCAGTCCGGTCGCATCGACGATGATCGTCGCGACCCCGCCCGCGAGCTTGCGCGAGCGGACACGGTCCTCGTGCGGAAGGCCGATCAGCGGGTCAGCGACATGCTCCATGCAAGCGCACATAGGTACGCCTTGGGCCCTTGCCACTGTTTTTCATTCCGCATCCCTCTATATTCAGCCGCGATGAAGACGATTTCCGGGTGGGGCGGCCGCGTCCGCGGCTTGTTCACCGACACCAAGGGCCCGTGGGGCCAAAGCGGCGGCGATGGCGGCGATCCGCCTCCCGAGGACGGACAGGGCGGCCCGTGGGGCGAGACTCCCGGGCGTGGGCGACGGACAACCCTCGGTGGTAACAATGTTTCGGCGCTCGAGGAGCTGCTTAGGCGCAGCCGTGCGCGCTTCGCCGGCGGCGGCGGTGGATTGCCGGGGAGGCCCAGTCGCTCGTTGATCCTGTGGGCCGTACTGGGCTTCGTCTTGCTCTGGCTGGTTTTTACAAGCACCCATTCAATCGCTCCCGGTCAGAGCGGCGTCGTCACCCAATTCGGCCGGTACAGCAGAACGCTGGGATCAGGGGTAAGCTTCACGCTTCCCTCGCCAATCGAGCGGGTGAAGAAGGTCGACGTGCAGACAATCCGCTCGATCGACATGGGATCAGCGAGCTCCGACGACTTGATGCTGACGGGCGATCAGAATCTTCTCGACCTTGCTTATCAGGTGCGCTGGAACATCCGCAGCCCGGAACTCTACCTTTTCCAGATGGCCGATCCCGACGAGACCATCCGCGAAGTCGCGGAAAGCGCCATGCGCGCGGTTGTCAGTCAGGTCACTTTGAACGACGCGATGGGTGACCGTCGCGCTGAGATCGAGGCCCGCGTCGCGGAAAGCATGCAGCGAATCCTCGATTCCTATCATTCGGGAATTCAGGTGCAGGGGATCGCGATCAAGCAGGCGGACCCGCCCGACGCGGTCAACGATGCGTTCAAACGGGTGACTGCCGCGCAGCAGCAGGCACAGCAATTTGTGAACAATGCCAATTCCTACGCGCTGCAGCTGCACCAAAAGGCTCAAGGTGAGGCGACCGCCTTCGACAAGGTCTACGGACAGTACAAGTTGGCTCCCGAGGTGACCCGCCGGCGCATGTATTACGAGACGATGGAGCAGGTCCTTTCGAAGGTCGACAAGACGATCGTCGAAGCGCCGGGCGTTACCCCTTATCTGCCGCTGCCGCAGGTGCAGAAGTCGCAGCCCAGCGGGGAGCGTTCGCAATGACCGGCTTCTTCCGCAATCACCCGATCCGGTCGGCGATAATTGCCGTTGTCCTGCTGTTTCTGGTGGTCTCGAGCTTCCCGATCATTCCCGAGACCAAGCAGGCGGTCGTGGTTCGTTTCGGCAAGCCGGTAACGGTGTACAACCAGTTCAAGGCGGGGCGACCGATCGGTGCAGCAGGTGCCGGCATCAATTTCCGGATCCCGTTGGTCGACCAGCTCGTGTGGATCGACAAGCGCGTCCAGGATGTCGACATGCAGCGCCAGCAGGTCATTTCGACCGACCAGCGCCGGCTCGAGGTGGACGCCTTCGCCCGTTACCGTATCGTCGACCCCCTTTTGATGTACATCCGGGCCGGTAGCGAGGAACAGCTGCGCGAACAGCTTCGGCCAATTCTGGGGTCGGAGGTGCGCAACGAGCTGGGCCGCATCGAATTCGCTTCGCTGCTGACGCCGGAGCGACAGGGCATCATGAACAGCGTGCGCTTGTCGCTCAACAAGATCGCCCGGCAATATGGGGTCGAGGTGCTCGACGTCCGCATCAAGCGCACCGACCTTCCTGATGGCGCCCCGCTTTCCGCGGCATTCGACCGCATGCGGTCGGCGCGCGAGCAGGAAGCGCAATCGATCCTGGCCCAGGGGGCGAAACAGGCCCAAATCATTCAGGCGCAGGCTGATGCGGACGCCGCGCAAACCTATGCCGCGAGCTTCGGCAAGGACCCCGATTTCTACGACTTCTACCGGGCGATGCAGAGCTATCGGCAGACTTTCATCGGCGATGGAAGGACTGCTCCCGCAGGCACCACCCTCATTTTGTCGCCTAACAACGACTATTTAAAGGAATTCACTGGACGCTCGCGCTAGGACGGCGTTGGACCCCGAAACGTTCAAATGGCGTTCAGGCGGTGGCGACATTAGCGCCTTGCGTCTTACCCGAATTGATGGAGTATCGATGAGGTCGAAGGAGTCCGGAAAAGTGCGCTACGCCTACGGGGTTGCAATGGCCCTGCTGCTCGG
>Ga0070667_100000513_pt1 | contig 39042 bp, 38 predicted proteins | sample KBSS33metaG_FD_64659 | JGI IMG/M metagenome (GOLD analysis project Ga0070667, IMG submission 64659) | Switchgrass rhizosphere microbial communities from Kellogg Biological Station, Michigan, USA - KBS S3-3 metaG | ecosystem: Host-associated > Plants > Roots > Rhizosphere > Soil ...
GAAAGCGATACCGAGGTGGAGCCTCTGGCGGTCGCCAAGATCCTCAAGGCGGTCGTCGCTGAGGAGGATCCCGGCCTGGTCATCCTGGGCAAGCAGGCGATCGACGACGATTCGAACCAGACCGGGCAGATGCTCGCCGCGCTGCTTGGTCGCCCGCAGGGCACGTTCGCGAGCAAGGTCGAGATCGACGGGGACAGTGTCTCGGTCACTCGCGAGGTCGACGGCGGCCTGGAGACGGTGAAGCTTTCGCTGCCCGCGATCGTCACCACCGACCTGCGTCTGAACGAGCCGCGCTATGCCTCGCTGCCCAACATCATGAAGGCAAAGAAGAAGCCTCTCGATGTGAAGAGTCCGGCGGACTACGGCGTCGATATCGCCCCGCGTCTCAAGACACTCAAGGTCAGCGAGCCGGCGGTTCGCTCAGCCGGCATCAAGGTGCCTGACGTCGACGCGCTCGTTGCCAAACTCAAGGAACTGGGCGTCGCCTGATCCATTGATCCACCCCCGTTCGTGTCGAGGGAACTCGGGACACGCCAGCGCCGCACTCTCGTGTCTCGACTTCGTTCGAGACGAACGGCAACGGGGACCTGAAAGGAAGCTGACATGAAGACGCTAGTCTGGGTCGAACACGACAACGCCTCCGTCAAGGATGCCACTCTCGCCGTCGTAACCGCCGCGTCAAAGCTCGGTGAAGTCCACCTCTTGGTCGCTGGTTCGGGCTGCGCTGCTGTGGCAGAGGACGCTGCGAAGATCGCGGGCGTGGGCAAGGTCCACCTCGCCGACGATGCGGCCTACGAGCATGCTTTGGCCGAAAACGTCGCTCCGCTTATTGTAGACCTGATGGGCCACCACGACGCGGTGCTGTTCCCGGCGACCACAACCGGCAAGAACGTGGCTCCGCGCGTCGCCGCGTTGCTCGACGTGATGCAGATCTCCGACATTCTCTCGGTCGAGGGCGAGAAGACTTTTACCCGGCCGATCTATGCCGGCAACGCGATAGCCACGGTCGAAACCGGCGACTCCAAGCTCGTTATCACCGTGCGGGGCACCGCGTTCGCCAAGGCTGAGGCCACCGGAGGCTCCGGGACCGTGGAAGCAGTCTCGGGCCCCGGGGATACCGGCCTTTCTAGCTTCGTAGGCGCCGAGCTCGCCAAGAACGAGCGTCCGGAACTGACCAGCGCCAAGATCATCGTCTCGGGCGGTCGCGCGCTGAAGGATGGTCCAACTTTCGAGAGCATCATCATGCCGCTCGCAGACAAGCTCGGCGCTGCCGTTGGCGCCAGCCGTGCCGCAGTGGACGCGGGCTACGTGCCCAACGACTACCAGGTGGGCCAGACGGGCAAGATCGTCGCTCCTGAAGTCTACGTGGCCGTCGGCATCTCGGGCGCGATTCAGCACCTTGCCGGCATGAAGGACTCCAAGACCATCATCGCCATCAACAAGGACGAGGATGCACCGATCTTCCAGGTCGCGGACATCGGCCTCGTTGGCGACTTGTTCACGCTGGTGCCGGAGTTGACCAGCAAGCTCTGATCGGCACGATTTGATTGAACCGATTTAGCCCCGGCCGGAGACGGTCGGGGCTTTTTCATTGGCGCATCGCACGCGGACGTTGCCAATGGCGCCACTCGCGGCTTGGCAGGTGTCCAGTCTATGCCTGGCCTGCTCCCAAAGAAGCGGAAGAGCGTGTGATGGGAGAGTTGGACAGCCGCTTTCAGGAGCTTTGGGATCACCACGAGATCCGCCAGCTCCTCGCCACTTACTGCCATGGCTGCGACCGTGCGGACGAAGCCGAGATGGCCTCGGTCTATGCCTAGGAAAGCTGGGACGATCACGGACCCAACAAGGGCGACGGCCGTAAATTTACTTATCCGATCCTCGCCGAGGCGCGCCGGACGACACGGGTCGTCAGCCATCATCTCGACCAGTCACTGATGCGCGCCGCTGACGAGAGTGCAGTGGCCGAGACCTACTTCATCGCCACACTCTTCGCCGATACGGCAGAAGGAGAACGCATGACCCAGCTTGGCGGCCGTTACGTCGACACTCTGGTACGCGAGGCCGGCGCTTAGCGCATCAAGGAACGTCTGTGCGTACGCGACTGGTCGCACCAGCCTGATCGATCCGGGCTATCTCGCTACGGCCGGCTTCATCGAAGGCACTCAAGGCGCGACAGACGTTTCGGAGGCAAAGCTGGGGCTGGTGGGGCAGGATACTGCAAAAGTCGCTCCATAGCCGACTGTGATTGGATTTTCATTTGCAACGCCGCTGCGGACGTAGGACCAGGGCTGCATGCAGTACCAGCCTGCCAAACTAGTCCTCGCTGCGATGGCGGCAAACCTGCTCGCCACGCCATCCGCTGAGGCGTCTGAAAAGGCGGTCGCCCTGACGCCAATTTCTTCCTGGAACGTGCACTGGGCCGATGCGTCATGTCGGCTCGGACGATTATTCGGAAGCGCAGATCGCCCATTTCAATTGATGCTGACAGCCTATGGCCCGGGCGATCTCTTCGAAATCTCGCTGGCAGGCTTAGACCTGAAGCCTCTGGAATCGCGGTCCAGTCCGACCATCGCGTTTGGCCCCGGAGGGCCACTGAAATTACTAGGCAGGACACTAGCGACCACGGATGATCATCGTCCAGCGTGGTTGTTCAATTTCGCACTTTTGGCTGCCGAACGCCCTCAACAGGCTTCAAGCGATGCCGGCATCCGCCCTCTTGACGAGGCTTTCGTCGCCAAGGTGGACCGCATCACTATACGCGCAGGCTCGCACAGTTTGGTTCTGGAGACGGGACCAGTGGCGCAGGCGATCCGGGCGCTCCAGGTCTGCACGTCCGATCTCGTCAAGACCTGGGGACTGGATCCGGTAGTTCAGCAGTCGCTCACCCGGACACCTTCGCCGGAGGATGCTCAGGGCCTGACCCGCGCTGTAGCGGCAGTTTATCCGCCGGGGATGTTAGCGATGGGCAAACAGGCCCGCGTTAACATTCACGTCGTGGTCGACGCACAAGGCGCAGTTACTACCTGCTCCACGCCGCAATCCTATAGCGACCCGGCCTTTGACAAGCTGCCTTGCGTCGCGATCGCCAAAGCCCGGTTCGTCCCTGCGCTGGACAGGGACGGCAAACCCACAGCCTCCTATTACAACACCACGGTCACCTACAAAATCAACTGACCCGCTCATATAGATTGAGCTGCACCGGGCCGTTCGGGTCTTCGATCATGTGGACGCCGTAGCGCCTGAAACACAGCCGCGCGGCGACCTTCTCGGACGCTGCGTTGCCGTTCTCTATCATGCACTTGATGGATTGCTTGCCGTGTGTGGCGTCGAACCATGCCAGCGCGCCAGCCATGATCTCACCGGCAAGGCCGCGGCGCCAGTGGTCGGCGCGCACGATCCACCCGGCCTCGGGCACGTCGTCCATGCCGACTTCGGAGCCGTAGCCGCGCCAGGAGTGGAACACCCCGCAGCTGGCAATGATCTCGTCTCCGCCGCGCTGGCGCACGATGAAAGTGCCGTAGCCGTAGAACGCCCAGCACCCGGCATTGCGCTGCAGGCGCTCGAACTGCGAGGCTTCACCGTCGCGCGCCGGGCCGAGGAAGCGGCGGGTCTCTTCGTCGCTCACCAGACGCACGAGGCCGGCAAGATCAGTGCGCTGCGGCCGCCACAGCTCGCAGCGTTCGGTCACCGCCACCGGAACGGACTCCGTACCGAAGCTCACAGCAGCTGCTCCACGCCATGGATGCACAGGCCGAACAGTCCTCCGACGAGCGTGCCGTTGATGCGGATGAACTGCAGGTCTCGGCCCACCGCACCTTCGAGGCGGGCGCTGACGGTACGCGCGTCCCAGCGTTTGACCGTACCCGAGACCAGCTGCACGATCTCGTCACCGTAACGGGAGGCGACGCCCACCAGCGTCCGGCGGGCAAATCGGTTGATCTGGGCTTGCAACCGCGGGTCCTCTCGCAGCGCCAGGCCCAGCTCGCCCACCATCTGCGTCAGGTGCGCACCGAGTGCCGCGTCCGGGTCGCGCGCGGTGTCGATCAGCTTGCGGCGCAGTCGGTCCCAAACCGATTGCCACCAAGCGGTCACAGCAGGGTTGGCAAGCAGCTCGCGCTTGGCGGCCTCGATCTTGGTCTTGGTGGCCTCGTCGTGGACGAGGTCGTGCGCCAGACGCTCCAGCATTTGCTCAAGCTTCACCTTGAGCGGGTGGTCGGACTGGACGATCATCTCGGCGAGCAGTTTGTAGAGCCCATCAAGCACCGAGTTGGCGATCCGCGTGTCCAGCCCGGTGAAGCGCAGCAATCCGTTAGCGCGCTCACGGATCATCGCGCGAACCATCTCCTCGTTGGCCTCCAGCGCCTCGCCGGCCCAGCGCACACCGCTTTCTATCAGCGGCAGGTGGCGTCGGTCGGCTATCATGGCTGCGAGCATCTGGCCGATTAGCGGGGCGACTTCGACCCGTTCGAGCTGGCGGGCGAGACCGGCGCGGACTTGGTTGCCCAGCCGCTCCGGATCAAGTGATTCGAGGACATCGGCAAGCAGGTTGGCGCCACCCGCCCGCAGCCGCGACTGCGCGCCGCTGGTCGGGTCGGCAAGGAAACTGCCGGCCGCTGCGGCGAAGTTGAACGTCCCGACGCGCCGCGCGACGACCTGCGGCGTGAGAAAGTTGTCGCGCAGGAACGCGGCCATGGTGTCGGCGATGCGATCCTTGTTCTCCGGCACGATCGCGGTGTGCGGGATCGGCAGGCCGAGCGGGCGGCGGAACAGCGCGGTCACCGCGAACCAATCGGCCAGACCACCAACCATCGCCGCTTCGGTAAAGGCAACGGCATATCCCAGAGGCAGTCCGTGTTCGGAATAGACCTCTATCATCCGGCGCAAGGCGATGAAGCACGCCGCCATCAGCAGCAGCAATCCGGTCGCGAACAACCGCATGCGCCGCGCGCGGTCCACGGGTGCGACTGCAGTGGTTCTCCGGCTGGTCAGCGGCAATGCGATCCCTTCCGCTACTCCGCCGGGTGTGGCCGCTCACCGGAGAGATGGCGGTCGAACGCGTCGGTGGCGTGGCTCGGATCGTAGGTCAGCAGCGACTTGCGAAGCTTAGGCCCGATCCGCTTCTCGAAACCATCGGCAAGGCTGAAGGCTGCGGGCACGATCACCAGCGTCAGTATCGTGGAGAGAACCAACCCGCCGATCACCGTCACGCCCATCGGCTGGCGGAATGCCCCGTCCCCAGAAAGAGAGAAGGCGGTGGGAAGCATGCCAGCAGTCATTGCCACGGTGGTCATCACGATCGGCTGCGCGCGCTTGTGCCCGGCGTCCATGATCGCATCGAGCTTGTTCACACCTTTGGCCATTTCCTCGATCGCAAAGTCGATCAGCAGGATCGAGTTTTTCGCCACGATGCCCAGCAGCATCAGGATGCCGATGTAGACGGGCATCGAGATCGGCTGACCCCAGATCGTCAGCGCCAGCATCCCACCGAGTGGCGCCAACAGCAGCGAGGCCATGTTCACCAACGGCGACACGAAGCGTTTGTACAGCAGCACCAGCACTGCGAAGACCAGGAAGATGCCGCTGATCACTGCAGTGATGAAGTTGGCGACCATCTCGGCTTGCCACTTGTCTTCGCCGACGGGCGCATTGGAGACGCCGGCAGGCAGGTGCTGCATGATAGGCAGCTTCTGAATCTGCTCCATGATCGGACCCTTGACCTGCCCGGCGCCAAGGTCCGCGCCCACGAAAATGCGGCGCGACTGGTTGTAGCGCTGGATCTGCGTCGGCCCGGCGCCGAATCGGATCTCGGCGACGCGCTTGAGCGGGACCGAACCGCCGCTGGCGGTGGTGACGGGCAGGTTCTCAATCGTCGAGAAATCGCGCCGCGAGGAGCGATCGAGCATCACCCTGATCGGCACCTGGCGGTCCCTCAAGGAGAACTTGGCTGCGTTCTGGTCGATTTCGCCCAGGGTCGCGATACGGATCGTCTGGCTGAGCGCTGCTGTGGTGACGCCCAGCTGCGCGGCCAGATCGAGCCGGGGCTCGATCACCAGCTCGGGACGTTGCAGATCTGCGGCGATGCGCGGGGCGACGATGCCGGGAATAGTCCGCATTTGCTGCGCCAGCGTTTGCGCGGTCTTGTTGAGCAGCTCCGAATCGCTGCCCGAGAGCATCACCGAGATATCTCGCCCACTGCCGAACCCGCCCGATTGCGTCGCGAAGCTGACGCGCGCATCGGGAATCTGCTGGAGCTGCGGGGCAAGCCGCCGCTCGAAGGTGATGCTGGTGCCGTCACGCTCGTTGGCCGGCTTGAGCGCGACGTAGAGCGTGGCGCTGCCTTCCAGCGCAAACTGCAGCACGCGCTTCACCTCGGGCTGTTGCTCGAGCAGGTGGGTCACGTTCGTCGCGACCCGCTCGGACTGTTCCAGCGTGGTGCCGGGCACGAACTCGATCTTTACGCGACTGGTGTCGTTGTTGGTGTTCGGCTGGAACTGCTGCGGAAGGCCCGCGAGCAGTGCGAAGGTGACTACCAGCGCGTAGATACTGGCGCAGAAGGCGTAGAAGCGGTGGTCGTGCATGCGCGCGATCACGCGGTCGGTAAAGTAGCGGTACCAGCGGCCCACCGTCCCGAACAGCGTCGCGGCCGCGCGCAACACCTTGCCGCCGAGCCAGATCACCACCGGGATGCCGAGCGGTGCGGCGATGGCGGCGAGCACGAAGGCCGCCTTCCCCAGTCCGATCGCGGTCAGGCCGCCCTGCACGCCCTTGAAGATGAGCATCGCCAGCATGAAACCGCCCGCCAGCAGGACGGAGAATGCGACGGCTGCCACCAGCGGATACCACCAGCGTCGCGGCTGGCGTACGATGGCATCCTTCATCCGATGCGCCTGACGGCTGTCGAGTGTCCAGGCGAGCACTCTCATATAAGCATCCATCGCGCGGCCGCCGCCATGTTCGGCATGCCCGTGCGACTTGAGGAAGTATGCTGCGACCATCGGCGTGATCACGCGCGCCACAGCAAGGCTCATCAGCACGGCGGCGACGACAGTGAGGCCGAACGCCTTGAAGAATTGGCCAGGGATGCCCGGCATAAGGCCCACCGGCAGGAACACCGCGACGATCGAGAACGTGGTGGCGACCACTGCCAGGCCGATCTCGTCCGCTGCGTCGATCGAGGCCTGGTAGGCCGACTTACCCATGCGCATGTGGCGCACGATGTTCTCGATCTCGACGATCGCGTCGTCGACCAGCACGCCGGCGACGAGGCTGAGTGCAAGCAGCGAGAGGAAGTTCAGCGTGAATCCCAGCAGGTCCATGAACCAGAAGGTCGGAATCGCTGATAGCGGTATTGCAAGCGCTGAGATCGCAGTGGCGCGCCAGTCACGCAGGAACAGGTAGACGATCACGATCGCCAGTACCGCCCCTTCGACCAGCGCTTCCATCGAGCTGGTGTACTGCCCGCGGGTGTAGTCTACCTGGCTGAACAGCTGGGTGATATGGATATTGGGATTGGCCTTCTTGATCTCGTCGAGCTTGGCCATGGCACCGTCGTAAACGGCCACATCCGAGGCGCCGAGCGCGCGCTGGAAGCCAAAGGTCACCACCTCACGGCCGCCGACACGGGCCACGCTCGATCGCTCGGAGAAGCCGTCGTAGACGTTGGCAATGTCCGCCAGCTTCACCTGGCGCCCGCTGCCCAGGTTGATGCGGGTCTGCGACAGGGCGTAGGCGCTGGCGGCATTGCCGAGCACACGCACCGACTGGCGCGACCCGGCGATCTCCGCCGATCCGCCAGCCGCGTCGGTGTTGACCTGGCGCAGCACGTTGTTCACGTCGCGCGCGGTCACGCCGAGTGCGATCATGCGATTGGGGTCCACGACCACCCGGATCTCTCGGTCGACGCCGCCGTCGCGGTCCACCGCGGCGAGGCCCTCGACCGAGAGCAGGCTTTTGGAAATGGTATCGTCGACGAACCAGCTGAGCTGCTCGATCGTCATGTCGTCGGCGCTGACCGAGAAGTAGGCGAGGCTGCCGCCGCCTCCCGCCTCTACTTTCTGCACCTGCGGCTCAAGGATGCCGTCAGGCAGGTCGCCACGGATCTGGTCTACCGCGTTTTTGACTTGGTTGGTCGCGACATCGGGATTGGTGCCGACGGAAAAGAACACAACGGTGGTCGAGCCACCTTCGGCCGAAGTCGACTGGATCTCCTCGACGCCGGGCACGGAGCGAACCGCACCCTCGACGATCTGGGTGATTTGCGTCTCGATCTCGGTCGGCGCGGCGCCGGGCTGGTTGACGCGGACGATGACGCCGGGAAATTCGATGTCCGGCATGTTGTTCACGTCCATCCGGTTGAACGAGACGATGCCGGCGATCATCACGCCGATGAAGAAAACGATCGGGATGATCGGATTGCGGATCGACCATGCCGAGATGTTGCGCAGGCTCATCTTGGAGTGGCGTCCTCAGCGCGCAACGGCAGTGGCAGAGCGGGGCTTCACCTTGTCGCCATCGTTGAGGAAGCCGCCCGCGCGCAGCACGATCTTCTCGGTACCGGTGAGGCCGTCGGTGACGGTGATGCCCTTGGAGGTCACCAGGCCGGTCTTCACCGCGCGGCGATGGGCGATGCCCTTGGCACCTACCACGTAGACGAACTGGCCCTTGTCATCGCTCTGGATAGCGGACTCCGGCAGCATCGGTGCCACCACTGTGCCGCTCTCCACCACGGCGCTGGCGAAGCCGCCGGGCCGCAACGCGGGATCGTACTTCAGCGCGATGCGCACGGTTCCCTGCCGTGTCTGCGGATCGATCACGGGCGAAATCTGCCAGACCTGGCCGACGAAGGTCTTGCCCGAACCGACCGGCGTGACTTTGGCCTCGACGCCAACGGACAGCTGCGCGAGGTCGTCTTCCGACATGCTGGCCAACAATTCCATCTCTCCGCCTTTGGCCATGCGGAACAGCACGCCGCTGCCGCCGGTGACGACCTGGCCAGGCTCGGCCCTGCGCTCGAGCACGAGGCCGGCGGCGGGCGCCAGAATATTGAGCCGCGCGGTCTGTGCCTGCAACTGGCCGAGAGTGGCGCGCGCCACGCCGACCCTCGCCACGGCAGAGTCGCGCGTGGCAGTCAGGCGATCGACGTCGGCCTTGGAGATGAAGCCGCGGTCAACCAGCTTGAGCGCACGGTCGAGATTGGCCTGAGCAAGTCGCGCATCGGCCGCGGCGACCTGCACTTGCGCCGCCTGGCTGGCGATTTGCTGCGTCTGCACCGAGCGGTCGATCACCGCTAGAACCGCGCCTTGTTGCACCCAGTCGCCCGGTTCAACGCGCACTTCGCGCACCTGCCCGCCCTCACCCACCGAGCCCACCGGCATCTCGCGCCGCGCCGCCAAGGTTCCTGTCGCGCTGATCTCGCCCGCGATGGCCGAGCGCCCGGGCTCGACGACAGTGACGACGGGTACCTGCTGGGTATCGGTGTTGGCGGCATCCTTGCCACCCCGATGGATGAAGAACCAGATGGCGACGATGGCCAGCAGCCCCAGCGCGATCAGCCCGATCATCCGCCGACGCGCGGCACGGTCCTGCTGGTCGTAGTCGGCGAGCGGGTTGCCAGTGGCCGAAGCAGGAATGCCCTGCAAGTCTGTCGCTTGGATCTTGCTGTCGTAATTCATCCGGTCACCGCAATGACGCCTGCCCGGCATTCCCCCCAGGCCAGCAGTTATGCCGCGCCGTTACGCCCGGTCGCCTGCGAACGGGCCGCCGTCGCAGCCATTTGTCTGGAAATGGCCATATACCCCAGCCGATGGCGAGGCAATCGACACTCGGCCCAGGGGCGGACCGGCATCGACGAACGACGTTGCCGGTGTGGCCGCAAAGCCGCAGGTCCAAGGCGTTCAAGCCACAGCGAAAGGGCGGCAGCGACCGGTCTGGTCGCCGCCGCCCGCGAACTGTGGGAGAAGGGCGCGATCAGTACTTCTGCTGGCGCTCGTACAGATCGCGGTAGTGCTGGATGCGAGTGACGCGCAGGCCCTGCATGCCCGATCGATCGACCGCGCGCTGCCACGAGGCGAACTCCTCCAGCGTGAGCTGGTAACGCTCGCACACTTCGTCGATGGTCAGCAGGCCGCCGTTCACGGCCGCGACCACTTCCGCCTTGCGCCGCACCACCCATCGGGTGGTAGACGGCGGCGGCAGCGATTCAAGCGTGAGCGGCTCGCCGAGCGGTCCGATCACCTGTGCTGGCCGAATGCGTTGGTTCTCTATCATTTTTGCCCTCGTGCGCCGGTGCTCGTCCGATCGGCGACGGGAAGGAATGTGCCTTCTGCTGGTTTGCCATTGCTTGAAGCATCAGGGTTAACAGATGTTGAAGTGCCCTGGTACGTAGTCAACACGGATGCGGCGCAACCATCGAAACTTCCGCGCAGCCGAAGGCGCAGGCTCTCCTGCGTGGCTTGCGGATCGAGCGCGGCCTGCAGCTGGCGCGCGGCGAAAAGACGCGCCCGCAGCGCCTGCCAGTCGATCGGCAGCCGCAGCTCGGGAAGCTCCTCGGTCGCGCGCTCTTGCGCTTCGCCAGGCAGCGGGGGTTTATGGTCGTGAGCCATGTTCATGCCCACGTCATAGCGCCGGCATGGTCAAGGGAGTGTAAAGGCCGCTTTTACCCTTTGTTGACCAAGTACATGCGCCAGGCCCCGCTCGCGGTGTTGGATTTCGCCCGGCGATGTTGGATTTCCGCCGCGGCCGGTTGTATGGGCGGGCGGATGAACGCCCCCGCCGACCTGCTGCCGGACCTCGACCTCGCCGCACTGATGCAATTGCCGCGGCCGCTAGCGAAGCGCCGCGTGGTGGTGGCGATGTCGGGCGGGGTCGACAGCTCGGTGGTCGCCGCGCTCGCCGCCGCGAGCGGGGCCGAGACCATCGGCGTGACCCTGCAACTCTACGACTACGGCGCCGCCACCGGCCGCAAGGGCGCGTGCTGCGCGGGCGACGACATCCGCGACGCGCGCGCGGTCGCCGACCGACTGGGCATCGCCCACTACGTCTTCGACCACGAGAGCGCCTTTCGCGAGGAAGTGGTCGAGCGCTTCGCCGACGACTACCTCGCCGGCCGCACGCCGATCCCCTGCATCCGCTGCAACATGGGGCCCAAGTTCACCGACCTGCTGGCGATGGCGCGCGACCTGGGCGCCGACTGCCTCGCCACCGGCCACTACGTGCGCCGCGTCGAAGGCCCGGCCGGACCCGAGCTCCACCGCGCCGCCGACCCCGCGCGCGACCAGAGCTACTTCCTCTACGGCACCACCGAGGCGCAGCTCGACTTCCTGCGCTTCCCGCTCGGCGGCCTGCCCAAGAGCCAGACTCGCCGCCTCGCCGAAGCCGCCGGGCTGAGGGTCGCCGCCAAGCCCGACAGTCAGGACATCTGCTTCGTGCCCGATGGCGACTATGCCCGCGTAGTGCGCTCCGTGCGCCCCGAGGGCGACGCGCCGGGCCCGATCGTGCACGCTCTCTCCGGCGAGGTGCTCGGCGGCCATAAGGGCGTGATCCACTACACTGTCGGTCAGCGCCGCGGGCTCGATATCGGCGGCCAGGCCGAGCCGCTCTACGTGGTGCGGATCGAGGCCGAAGGTGCGCGCGTCCTCGTCGGCCCCCGCCGCATGCTGGCGACCGCCTCGGCGCGCCTGATCGAGACCAACCGCATCGGGCCGCTGCCTGCGGTACTGGCGGATATCCCGTTGACGGCAAAAGTCCGCTCGCTCGCCAAGCCGGTCCCGATCCTGCTCGAAGGCCCGCTCGGAGACGGCGCCGCGACGACGATCCGCTTCCGCGATCCCGAATACGGCGTTGCGCCGGGCCAGGCGGCGGTAATCTACGCCGGCGAGCGCGTCGTCGGCGGCGGTTGGATCGATGCGACCGAGGCAGCGGCCTTCGACTAGAACCAAATGCAGCAAGGTCGCGGTTTGCCGGAACCGGCCCCGGGTCGAGCCCGGGACGAGGCTCGGTCACTCCGCCCAAGGCTCGAGCTGGCACCCCCGCTCCGCCCTGAAATCGGCGGACTGGCTCGCCAGCAGCGGGACCGATGCGCGGACGGTGCGGGTGGCGGCGTCCTCGGACAGCGACACCAGCCGTCCCATCCCGGTCAGGCCAGCGACCTTGAGCGCGCCTTCGCAATTCGCCAGCGGGCGGGCGGAGACGAAGCGGCAAACGCACCCCACGCGGGCGCCGTAGGCAGTGCCGACCAGAGCTTCCTCGCGCAGGCCGCGCCAGGCGATCGCCAGCCACGCGCCGAGGACCACGACTAGCAGCAGCGCGAGGTTGCGCCGCCAGCGCGACGGCTGGCGCGAGGACGCGCCGCCATCACGGGCGCCATCGCGAGCACCAGCGCGGGCCTTGTCCCCTGATCCCGTCCGCCCGCTGGTTGCCATTCGTTGTCGCCTCGCACATCACCGCCGCGCCATGACGGTGCGCCGCCTTCCCCTTATCCTTGCCTTGCTATGCCTGCCAGCCCTGGGGGCCTGCGGAACCGGGGGCAACGCACCGCCACCCCCGCCGAGCGCCGCCGCGCAAGCCGCGATCAGGGACGCCGGCGGCGCTCCGCGCGAGGCGCTGGGCCATGCGCTCGACGGCCTGTTCGACGCCGAGGCGGTGGGCGGTACGCAAGCGCTGGTGGTGATGAAGCGCGGCTCGGTGATCGTCGAGCGCTATGGCGAGGGCATTTCCGCGCAGACCCGCCTGCCCGGCTGGAGTGCGGGACAATGCCTGACCGCGCTGATGATCGGCCAGCTCGTGAGCGACGGCCGGCTGCGGCTGAACGAATCGGCGCCGGTCCCCGAATGGCAGCGCCCCGGCGACCCGCGCGGCGAGATCACGCTCAAGCAACTGCTGCAGATGCGCTCGGGCCTGCGCCATGTCGAGGATGCCGTGCCCGGCGGCGGGACCATCGGCCGCGAATCGGATCGCATGCGCATGCTGTTCCTCGACGGGCGCGACGACATGGCCGCCTATGCCGAGGCGCAGCCGCTGGAGGCGCCGGCGGGCCGGCGATTCGAGCTATCGTCCGCCAGCGACGTGATCCTTGCCGACCTCGCCGCGCGCGTGCTCTCGCCCGACGGCGATCCGGTGCGCCGCCGCAGTGCCGTGGGCGACTACCTGCGCAACCGGGTGCTGCTGCCGATCGGCATGGATTCGACCGCGACCGGCTACGACCGCGCGGGGACGCTGATCGGCTCGGGCATGATCCACGCAACCGCCCGCGACTGGGGCAAGCTCGGCGAGTTCCTCCGCCACACCGGATCGGTGCGCGGCGCGCAGATCCTGCCGCGCCGCTGGGTGCAATTCATGCTGGAGAAGAGCCCGCGCAACCCCGGCTACGGTGCCGGCGTCTGGCTCAACCGCGCTGCCGCCGAGAGCGGAAGCGGTGCCCAGGCTCGCCTGTGGCCCGGCAGCGCCCCCGGCAATGTGTTCGCGTGCCTGGGCGAAAACGGCCAGTACCTCGTCGCCTCGCCCGACCAGCTGCTCACCGTCGTCCGCCTGGGCGAGAGCGACGCCACGCAGGAAGCCGAGTTGCATGACCGCCTGGGCAAATTCCTGGCACTGTTTCCGGGTGGGCGCTGACGCCCCTCCCCATCGGAGCGATTCTTCAGACCGTAAAGCTTTCCCCGCAGCCGCAGCTGCCCTTGGCGTTGGGGTTCTGGAACACGAAGCCGGCGGTGAAGTCGTCCTCCACCCAGTCCATGGTGCTGCCGATCAGGTACAGCACCGAGGCGCCGTCGATGTAGAACACGCCGCCCGGCGTCACGATCTTCTCGTCGAGCGCCGTTTCCTGCGTCACGTAATCGACCGAGTAGGCGAGGCCCGAACAGCCCCGGCGCGGGGTCGAGAGCTTGACGCCAATCGCATCCGCCGGCGCCTCGCGCATCAGCTTGGCGACGCGCTCCTCGGCGCGGGGGGTCAGGATCACCGCCGCGGGGCGCGGGCGGGCGGGGCGAACGGGTGTGGTGGTTTCGGTCATGTCAATTTCTTCTGCCAGAAAAGCGCGTGCCCGGCTTCGGGGTCGAGCTGGAAATCGCCGTAGCCGAGCGAGGCGTAGAGAGCCTTGGCGCGGTGGTTGCCGCTCAACACCTCGAGCGTGACCTTGCAGGCGCCACGTGCCTTGGCTTCGGCCTCGACCGCGGCGAACAGGGCGCGGGCAATGCCCTTGCCGCGATGCTGCGGCACGACCGAGACGTCGTGGATGTTGACCAGCGGCCGTGCCGCGAACGTCGAGAAACCCATGAAGCACGTGGTGAGGCCGGCCGCTTCGCCATCCAGCCGCGCCAGCAGCGCGAAAGCGCCGGGAACTTGCGCCATCGCCGGAACCAGCCGCTCGCGCACGTCGGCCGACAGCGGCTCGCCGCCGCCCATCGGATCGCGCGCATAGGCGTCGAGCACGAAGACCAGCGCCGCCGCATCCGCCGGATCGGCGAAGTCGACGGGCGCGATCGCAAGGTCGAGAACGGCAGCGTCGATCACAGCATTCCGAGCTCCAGCTTCGCCTCGTCGCTCATCTTGGCCATGTCCCAGGGCGGGTCCCAGACGAGGTTGACGTCGCAGTCGCGCACGCCCGGAACCGCGGCGACGCGCATCTCGACCTCTCCAGGCATCGATTCGGCCACCGGGCAGTGGGGCGTCGTCAGCGTCATCGTCACCGCCACCGCGCCGTCGGTGCTGACATCGACGCCGTAGATCAGGCCGAGGTCGTAGATGTTCACCGGGATCTCGGGATCGAAGATGTCCTTGAGCGCATCGACCACACCTTCGTAGAGCGCGCCGCCCGGCTCGTGGGCGTTCTCGCCCGCCGGAGCGTGCGCCAAAAACCCTTCGAGGTAGTCGCGCTTGCGGCCGAGCTTCTCCGAGGCGGTCTCCGCCGGCGCGTCATCGACCCGCGCGCGCGGAGCCGGCGCCACCGCGTCGACTTCCTCGACGCTGAAGTTCTTCTCATCGTTCATCCGAAGATTCTCCTCGTGCGCTCGATCCCTTTCAGGAGCGCCTCGATGTCGTTCTCGTCGCTGTAGAGCCCGAAGCTGGCCCGCGCCGTCGCCGGCACGCCCAGATGCTCCATCAACGGCTGCGCGCAGTGGTGGCCGGCGCGGATGGCGACGCCCTGCTCGTCCAATATGGTGCCGAGGTCGTGCGGATGCACCCCGTCGAGCGCGAAACTGACGATGCCGAGCGCATCCTCCGGCCCGAACAGCGTCACGTCGTTGCGCTTGCGCAGCTCGGCGCGCAGCAGCGCGGCCAGCTCGCGCTCGTGCCGCTCGGCCCGGTCGAGGCCGATGGCGGACAGCCAGTCCATCGCCGTCGCCATGCCCAGTGCCTCGATGATCATCGGCGTGCCCGCCTCGAACCGCTGCGGCGGCAGGGCGAAGGTGGTCTTCTCGAACGTGACGCGATCGATCATCGCGCCGCCGCCCTGCCACGGCTGCATGCCGTCGAGGATCTCGCGGCGCGCCCACAGCACGCCGATGCCGGTCGGCCCATAGAGCTTGTGCGCCGAGAAAGCGTAGAAGTCGCAATCGAACGCGGCCATGTCGAGCGCGAGGCGCGGCGCCGCTTGGCACCCGTCGACCAGCAGCTTGGCGCCCACCGCATGAGCAAGGTCGGCCGCGCGGCGCACGTCGAGCACCGAGCCGAGCACGTTGGAGACGTGCGCGAAGGCCACCAGCTTGTGCGCCGGGGTCAGCATCCGCTCGGCGGCATCGAGATCGATGCGGCCATCGTCGGTCAGCGGGCAGACGTCGATCTGAACACCGGTCCGGTCGCGCAGCAGCTGCCAGGGAACGATGTTGGAGTGGTGCTCCAACATCGAAAGCAGGATGCGGTCGCCGGCGCCCAGGTTCTGCGCGCCCCAGGTCTGGGCGGCGAGGTTCATCGATTCGGTGGCGCCGCTGGTGAAGACCACCTCGTCCTCGCGCGCGTTCATGAACGCTGCGGCGCGACGCCGCGCCGCCTCGAACGCCAGCGTCATCTCGGCCGAGCGCGCGTAGACGCCGCGATGGACGGTGGCATAGTCCTCGCCCATCGCCTTGACCGTCGCTTCGATCACGGAGAGCGGCTTCTGCGCGGTGGCGGCGGTGTCGAGATAGTGCCAGGCGTCGGCGCCGCCTTTCGCGACGATGCCGGGGAACTGGTCCCTGAGAACAAGCGTGTCGGTCGTCACAGTATCGCCTCCAGCCGCGCGACGGCGGCTTCGCTCAGCCGCTCCTCGCCGGGTGCGCCAAGGAAAGCCTCGGCGACGAAGGCCTGCAGCATCAGCCGCTTGGCCTGCGCCGGGGTCAGCCCGCGCGCCATCAGGTAGAACAACCCCTGCGCGTCGAGTTCGCCGACCGCGCAGCCGTGCGCGGCCTTGACGTCGTCGGCGTAGATCTCGAGCTCGGGGCGGGCGTTGGCGGTCGCGGTGCGGTCGAGCAGCATGGCGCGCACCGATTGCTCCGCGTCGGTACCGTCCGCGCCGCGCGCGACGGCGATCCGGCCCAGGTACGATCCGGTCGCCTGCCCGGCAAGGGCGCTGCGGATCACCTGGCTGGAGGTCGCGTCCGCCCCGGTGTGGGTGACTTCGGTGACGATCTCGACCGTCTCGCTGCCGGTCGCCAGCTGCGCGGCGCCTAGCGTGAAGTCGGCGCCCTGCGCCAGCTCCACGTCGATGGCGATGCGTCCGTAGGACGGGCCGGCGAGCAGCACCCGCAGGTCCAGCCGCGCACCCGAGCCGAGCGTCACGGCGAGGTGGCGCGCGACCGCGCCGGCGCCGGTCTCGACGATCTCCAGGCTGCGCTCCTCGCCGGGCGCCAGCGCGATCGTCTCGGACAGGACCGGCCAGACCGTCGCCAGCGCATCGATGTCGGCGTAGCGAAAGTCCTCGTCCTTGCGAGTGGGAAGGGCCAGTTCGACGTTCATGCGATCCTCCCCGGCACGGGGAGGGGGGCCGCCGCGCAGCGGTGGTGGAGGGGGCTTTCGTGCCAACGCAGCATCGCGTCGGGCCGCACCCCCCCTCCGTCGGTGTTGCGCACCGCCACCTCCCCACGAGTGGGAAGGACCCAGTAGCGAGACATCACGCCGCGGTCTCCTGCACCACCGCTTCGTACCCCTCTTCCTCCAGCCGCAGCGCGAGGTCGGGTCCCCCCGACTTGACGATGCGCCCAGCGGCGAGGACGTGGACGAAGTCCGGCTTCACGTAGTCGAGCAGGCGCTGGTAGTGGGTGATCAGCAGCACCGCCTTGTCGGGCTTGCGCATGATCGCGTTGATCCCCTTGCCGACGATGCGCAGCGCATCGATGTCGAGGCCAGAGTCGGTTTCGTCGAGGATCGCCAGCCTGGGATCGAGGATGCCCATCTGCACCATCTCGGCGCGCTTCTTCTCGCCGCCGGAAAAGCCGACGTTCACCGGCCGCTTGAGCATGTCCATGTCCATCTTGAGCAAGCCGGCCTGCTCGCGCGCGAGCTTGAGGAACGCTCCGCCCGACAGCGGCTCCTCGCCACGCACCTTGCGCTGCGCGTTCGCCGCCTCGCGCAGGAACTGGACGAAGGAAACGCCGGGAATCTCAACCGGGTACTGGAAGCCGAGGAACAGGCCGGCGGCCGCGCGCTCGTGCGGTTCGAGCGCGAGCAGATCCCGGCCCAGGAACTCGACCGAGCCGCCGGTCACGTCATATCCTGGCCGGCCGCCCAGCGTGTAGCCCAGCGTCGACTTGCCGGCGCCGTTCGGCCCCATGATCGCATGGACCTCGCCCGCGTTGATCGTGAGCGTCAGGCCTTTGAGGATCGGCTTGTCGGCCACGGTGGCTTTCAGGTTTTCGATACGGAGCATGGTCATCCTTCGTCGCTCGAAAAGGCATCGCTCGAGAAGGCAGGCGCGGTGCTGGCCCCGGCCTTGCGGCGCGCGCTGCGCTTGTCGAACGGCACATTGAGTTCGGCGTTGATCTGGCGAGTCACGTCATCCGCATTGGCGAGCACTTCCTCTTCGGAGAAGCGCAGCACGCGGATGCCGATCTCTGTGAGTTTGCGGTCCTGCAGCTCGGTGACGTCGGGGTTAGCGTCGTCGGCGCTGAGCTGCACGACGATCCAGCGCGAGGGGCAGGCGAAGTCCACGACGGACGAGCCGACAATGGTCTGACGCGTGAACTTCACTCCGCCCAGCTTCGAGCCGGACAGCTGCGCCCACAGGGCCTTCTGCGCCTCGGTCGGATTGCGCCGCGCGATGCGGGCCCGCTCCTTGAGGTTCTCCAGCCGCGCGCCGGTCACCGCGAAGGAGGCACGCGCATCCGCCTTGGGCGCGGACGCCGTGCTGATGCCGAGGGTCTTGCGAGCGGCGGTCATGCGAAAGGTCCTTCGATATCGGAAAGCCCCTCCCCTTCAGGGGAGGGGTTGGGGTGGGGGCGCGCCCAACGATCCGGCGCTGCTTGCAGGGCGCCAAGGATGAGGATGAGCACCCCTTCCATGTTGCGCATGACATCCGCGTTGGTGACATGCACGACAACGTAGCCCATGCGCCGAAGCGCACTGTCGCGCGGCTGATCGGCATCGATGTCATGCGTGTCGCCGTCGACCTCGACGACCAACGCCTTTTGCGGACAGAGAAAATCAGCGATAAACGGGCCGATCTGCGCCTGGCGGCGGAACTTGAAGCCGTCGAGCTTCGAACCGGACAGTGCACGCCACAGGCGCGTTTCTGGCTCGGTCGGGTCGTGACGCATGTCGCGGGCGTAGCCGGCGATCTCGGCGTTGCGCTGCGCGGAGAGCCCCCACCCCCGGCCCCTCCCCTGAAGGGGAGGGGAGTCGATGCGCGTGCTCGTCTCACGACTACTCAAGCCCCTCCCCTTCAGGGGAAGGGTTGGGGTGGGGGATTGCGTCATCACCCCACGCTCCCCTCAAGCGAAATCCCCAGCAGCTTCTGCGCCTCCACTGCGAACTCCATCGGCAGCTGCTGCAGCACTTCCTTGGCGAAGCCGTTGACGATCAGCGCCACTGCGCTCTCGGTGTCGAGACCGCGCTGCTGGGCGTAGAACAGCTGGTCGTCGCTGATCTTGCTGGTGGTCGCCTCATGCTCGATCTGCGCGGTGGGGTTGCGCACTTCGATGTAGGGCACGGTGTGCGCGCCGCATTCCTTGCCGAGCAGCAGCGAATCGCACTGGGTGAAGTTGCGGACGCCGTCGGCATTGGCGCCCACCCGCACGAGGCCGCGATAGGTGTTGTTCGACTTGCCCGCGCTGATGCCCTTGGAGATGATCGTCGAGCGCGTGCCCTTGCCGTTGTGGATCATCTTAGTGCCGGTGTCGGCCTGCTGGTGGTTGTTGGTCACCGCCACCGAGTAGAACTCGCCGACCGAGTCCTCGCCGTTGAGGACGCAGCTGGGGTATTTCCAGGTGATCGCGCTGCCAGTCTCGACCTGGGTCCAGCTGATCTTGCTGCGCGCGCCTTGGCACAGCCCGCGCTTGGTGACGAAATTGTAGATGCCGCCCTTGCCGTTGGCGTCGCCCGGATACCAGTTCTGCACGGTCGAGTACTTGATCTCGGCATCTTCCAGAGCGACCAGCTCGACCACGGCGGCATGGAGCTGGTTCTCGTCGCGCTGGGGGGCGGTGCAGCCCTCGAGGTACGAGACGTACGAGCCCTTGTCGGCCACGATCAGCGTGCGCTCGAACTGGCCGGTGTTCTCGGCGTTGATGCGGAAATAGGTCGACAGCTCCATCGGGCAGCGCACGCCCTCGGGGATGTAGACGAAGGTTCCGTCCGAGAAGACCGCGCAGTTCAGCGCGGCGAAGTAGTTGTCCTGCACCGGCACCACCTTGCCGAGCCACTTGCGCACCATCTCGGGATATTCGCGGATCGCCTCGGAGATCGAGCGGAAGATCACGCCCGCCTGCTCCAGCTCCTTGCGAAAGGTGGTGGCGACGCTGACCGAATCGAACACCGCGTCGACCGCGATCTTGCGCGCGCCTTCCACGCCGGCGAGCACCTTCTGCTCCTCCAGCGGGATGCCCAGCTTCTCGTAGACGCGCAGGATTTCGGGATCGACCTCGTCGAGGCTGCCGAGAGTCGCCTTGGCCTTGGGCGCGGCCCAGTAGTAGGCGTCCTGGTAGTCGATCGGCGGGACGGAGAGCTTGGCCCAGTCGGGAGGCGTCATCTCCAGCCAGCGGGCATAGGCCTTCAGCCGCCATTCGAGCATCCACTCTGGCTCGTCCTTCTTGGCCGAGATGAAGCGGACAGTGTCTTCGGACAGGCCCTTGGGCCCGTATTCCTGCTCGATGTCGGACGACCAGCCATGCTCGTACTCGGCGACGCGGGCGGCGGCCTCGCGGGCGGCGGCATCCCGCTCGACGGGGACGTCGCGCTCGATCGGGAGGGTTTCTTCAGTCATCGAACTTCCTCGGCAAGCTGGGTAAGCACCACTTGCGCCAGCGCGCCGCGCACCGCGGCGTTCACTTGCGGCCAGTGGCTCCGGACGTTGCAGGCCCCCTCCAGCGTACAGTCGCTCTTCACGCGATCGAGGCACGCGGTGAGCGCGATCGGCCCTTCCACCGCCTCGACGATGTCGGCCAGCGAGATCGCCGCCGGCGGTCGCGCCAGCTTGAGGCCACCGCCCGAGCCGCGCGACGAGCGCATCAGCCCGGCCGCGGTCAGCTTGCTGACGAGCTTCTGCACGGTGGGCGCGGGCAGGCCGGTCTCCGCCGCCAGCTGGCTGGCCGAGACGCGCGCACCCCCGCAGTGCCGCGCGGCGGCGGAGAGGATGAGGACGGCGTAGTCGGCCATGCTGGACAGGCGCATTGCGGTGGTTCTCGGACCCGGGGGATCAAATCGGAGTGATTCTTTCCGATTTGCACCTAGTGTAGCGACCGCGCGGTTTCAATGGCCGATCCGACGGTCCTCCGAGCACCTCTGCGGAAGCGAAACGGGCGCGCCCGCTATTAGGTGGGAACCCCATGTGCAGGTGCCGCGTTTTTGCAACAACGATGAAAAAAGGCGGTCCCCAACCGAGTTGGGAACCGCCATCAAGGTAATAAAGAACTCGTGCGCAATACCGCTACGAGCCCTTCGGGTCGCACGCCCCATGTATGCCGGGGGCCCATGCATTCATTGTAGAAACGCGACACCATCGATCGCAAACCCGCGCCTAACAGCCATTTTCATGCTTCGAGTGCGGTGTAACAAGAAGCATTTGAGAAGCGGCGGGCCCCGGCCTATGCGCTGCAATCGTGATCTATCGCCTGCTGCGCCCCGCCCTGTTCCGAATCGATGCCGAAAAGGCACACGGACTCGCCCTTAACCTGCTCAAGCTCGCCGGAGACGCCGCCAGGCCGCCTGCCTCGACCGGACTGAGCGTCGATGTGGCGGGCATCCACTTCCGGAACCCGGTCGGCATGGCCGCCGGTTTCGACAAGGACGCCGAAGTCCCCGACGCGCTGCTGCGGCTGGGCTTCGGCTTCGCTGAAGTGGGCTCGATCACGCCGCTGCCCCAGGCCGGCAATCTCCGTCCCCGCCTGTTCCGGCTGGTCGATGACCGCGCGGTCATCAACCGCATGGGCTTCAACAACCAGGGCGCGCAATCGGCACTAAGGCGGCTGCAGGCCCGCGCAGACCTGCCCGGCGTGGTCGGCGTCAACATCGGCGCCAACAAGGATTCGCCCGACCGGGTGGCGGACTACGCCACGATGGCCCGGCTGATGGCGCCCCATGCGACTTACCTCGCCGTCAACATCTCGAGCCCCAACACGCCGGGCCTGCGCGCGCTGCAGGACGAAGGCGCGCTGACGGGGTTGCTCGAGGCGGTGATCGCCGCGCGCGACGAGGCTTGCGCCGCGGCTGCGCGTCCGCCGGTGTTCCTGAAGGTCGCGCCCGACCTCGAGCCGGCGGACATCGACGCCATCGCCCGCATCGCCATCGAGCGGCAGCTGGGCGCGCTGATCGTCTCGAACACCACGATCACCCGGCCGCCGCTCGCCTCGGCGCTGCGGGACGAGACCGGCGGGCTTTCCGGCGCGCCGCTGCGCGATCTGGCGCAGCAGCGCCTGCGCGACTTCCGCAAGGCAACGGGGGGCGCTCTGCCCTTGATCGGGGTCGGCGGCATCGCGACTGCGGCGGATGCCTGGGCGCGCATCCGCGCGGGGGCAAGCCTGATCCAGCTCTACAGCGCCATGGTCTATGAAGGACCCGGCATTGCCCGCACCATCACCCGCGGCCTTGAGGACCTGATGCGACGGGACGGCTTCAGCTCGATTGCCGAGGCAGTCGGAAGCGAATAGCAGGGGAGCGATGTTCCCCCGTATCTTGCCCCTGCGCCCGCTCCTGGGGCTGCTTGCCCCACTTGCCCTTGCGCCCCTCGCCCTGACCGGCTGCGCCACCGTTCCCATCGAGACCACGCCGCTGGCAAAGGCCGCCGACAAGGCGGCGATCTACGATACCGGCATGGTCAGCGCCGCCGATCCACGCGCGTCCGAGGCCGGAGCCGAGATCCTGCGCGCAGGCGGCAGTGCCACCGACGCCGCAATCGCGACGATGCTGGCCCTGACGGTAGTCGAGCCGCAGAGCTCGGGCATCGGCGGCGGCGGCTTCCTGGTGCTGGGCGACGCCGCCGGCAAGATCGAGACCTGGGACGGGCGCGAGACCGCGCCCGCCGCTGCCACGCCCGCACGCTTCCTTGGCGCCGATGGCCAACCCCTGCCGTTTCGCACCGCCGTGATCGGCGGGCGCAGCGTCGGCGTTCCGGGCAATATCGCGCTGGCCGCGAAAGCCCATGCGCTGCACGGGGCGCTGCCGTGGGCGGATCTGTTCCAGCCGGCGATCCGGCTGGCTCGCGAAGGCTTCGTACTGAGCCCGCGTGGCCGCGAATTCCTCGCCCGCCAGCCCGACACCGGGGGGCACGATCCGCAAGCGCAGGCGCTGTTCTACGACGTCGAGGGCCAGCCGCTGCCGGTCGGCACCACGATCCGCAACCCCGCGCTCGCCAGCACGCTGGAGATGCTGGCCGCGAAGGGTGCCCCGGGCTTCTACAAGGGTGAACTGGCGGAGGCGATCGCCGCCAAGGTCGCTGCGGAGACGCCCGCGGACGGTCGCATGACGGTAGAGGATCTCGGCCGTTTCCAGGCAAAAGAGCGGCCGGGCGTCTGTGCCAAGTACCGCGTCTACCGGATCTGCAGCATGGGCCCGCCCTCTTCCGGCGCAACGACGGTGCTGGCGATCCTGGTCCAGCTGGAAGATTTCGACCTGGCCGCGCTCGGCCCGAAGTCGCCTGTGGCCTGGCACCTGTTCGCCGAATCGCAGCGGCTCGCCTATGCCGATCGCGAGTTGTTCCTGGGCGATCCGGATTTCGTCGAGGTCCCCGTCGGCAAGCTGCTCGATCCCGCCTACCTGCACCAGCGCGGCAAGCTGATCTCAGCCGACCGCACGATGCCGACAGCCGCCGCGGGGCTTCCCGCTCCCAGGCTCGCGCGGGGCGAGGGGCCGCCCGAGCACGGCACGTCGCACATCGTCGCGATCGACCGCCAGGGGAATGCCGCTTCCTGGACCTCGACCATCGAGAGCGCGTTCGGTTCGGGGCTGATGGTGGGCGGCTTCTATCTCAACAACGAGCTGACCGACTTCAGCTTCGTTCCGCAGAAGGACGGGCGAGCGGTCGCCAACCGGGTCGAAGCCGGCAAGCGCCCGCGCAGCTCGATGGCGCCGACGCTGGTGTACGGGCCCGACGGCCACTTGCTGCTGGCCATCGGCGCCGCCGGCGGCGCGACGATCCCAGTGCAGGTCGCCCGCGCGCTGATCGGCGTGCTCGACTGGAAGCTCCCGGTCCGCGATGCGCTGGCGCTCCCGGTGCTCTACGCGCCCGGCGATGTGCTGACGGTGGAGAAGGGATCGTCGCTCGAGGCGATGATTCCCGCGCTCGTCGCGCTCGGCCATGCCCAGGTGCGCGCTGCCGAGCTGCCGCTCAAGACCAACGCCATCGCGGTGGCCGGGCACCGCCTCGAAGGCGCGGCGGACCCGCGCAGCGAGGGCAAGGCCGTCGCACAGTAGCGCGCCACGTCGCGAGGTCTTGGGGCTGGACTCTTTCTCAACCAACCCCGCTGATGCCTAGCTTGTCGGAGCATGGAGAAGGCACCGCCGGCCCTTGCCCCGGCTTGCCACCGACCCCATCAACACCTGATGACCGAACCCTTGCGCTTCCTGGACTTGCCCGACGGGCGCCGCATTGCCCATCGCTTCATCGCCGGCAGCGGCCCGGCCATGGTGTTCCTGCCCGGCTACATGTCGGACATGGCCGGCTCGAAGGCGCAAGCCGTGTTCGACTGGGCGCGCGGGAAGGGCCGGGCATGCCTGCTGCTCGATTACTCCGGTTGCGGCGAGAGTTCCGGCGACTTCGCCGACGGCACGCTCTCGCTCTGGCGGGACGAGGTGGTCGCGCTGATCGATGCGCATGACCTCGACGAGGTCGTGCTGATCGGCTCCTCGATGGGCGGCTGGCTGATGCTGCTTGCTGCGCTGGCGCTGCCCGGCCGCGTCGCCGGACTGGTCGGCATCGCTCCCGCGCCAGACTTCACCGAGTGGGGCGTGGCGCAAATGGACAAGAGCCTGCTAGCCGATGGCCAGACCATCTGGGAGGACAACCCCTACGGTTCCGAGCCGACGCCGACGCACCCCGGCTTCTGGTCCGACGGCCAGGCGAATCTGATGCTCGAGCGCGCGATCCCGTTCGACGGGCCCGTGCGCCTGCTTCACGGGCAGCGTGACCCCGACGTGCCGTGGGAAATCTCGCTGCGACTGGCCGAGGCGCTGCGTTCAGCAGAGGTGCAGGTCGTGCTCGTCAAGGACGGCGACCATCGCCTCTCGCGCCCGGAGGACATCGCTCTGCTGCTGCGCACGCTTGATGCGCTTCCCGGCGATGCTCTTGCCAGCGATGCTCTTGCCGCCGGCCGCGTGCCCCAAGCCTCCTGATCCGGACCAGACCCGCCATGTCCAGCCTCCTCGTCCTCGCCCCGCTGCTCGCCCAGATCGGTCCTGCCTCGGCGCTGCCCAGTTCGGCCAGCCCCTACGCCTCGCAGCTGCCGATCGAGATCATCGAGAAGAAGGATGCCGAAGCACGCCACCGCGACGCGACGCAGAACCAGGCGATGCCGGCGGCAAAGTCGAAGGCCGGCTGCATGAGCGCGGTCGAGACCGATCCGCAGCGCTCGGCCGACCTGGCGCATGAAGCGCTCGGCAATGCGATCGGACGCGAGAAGGTGCGCGCGGGGCTGTGCCTGGGCGTGGCGCTCGCCGATCTCGGCCAGTGGAGCGAGGCGTCCAAGGCATTTACCGACGCGCGCGATGCGGCGGAAGCGGATGACCATGCGTCGAAGGCGCGGCTGGGCGCGATGGCGGGCAGCGCCACGCTGGCGGGCGGCGAGCCAGGCCAGGCGCTGCTGCTGCTCGGGCCGGCGGCGAACGAGGCCAAGGCGGCGAACGCCAACGATCTCGTCGCCTCGATCGCACTCGACCGGGCTCGGGCTCTCGTCGCGGTGAAGCAACCGGCCGAGGCGGCGCAGGCGCTGGCCGAGGCGCGCACCGCCGAGCCGGAGAATGCGCAGGCCTGGCTGCTCTCCGCCACGCTGTCGCGGCGCGAGAACAAGCTGGTGGAGGCGCAAGCGCAGATCGAGAAGGCTGCCGCGCTCGCACCGACCGATCCCGAGGTCGGGCTGGAAGCGGGCGTCATCGCCATGCTCGCGGGCAACGAGGCGGCGGCGCGCAAGAGCTGGAGCTCGGTCGAGGCCGCCGCGCCCGACAGCGAGGCCGCAGCCACCGCCAAGGGCTACCTCGCGCAACTGGGTGGTGCGGCCAAATGATCCCGCTTTCCGTACTCGACCTCGTCACCGTGCGCGAAGGCGGCTCCGTCGCCGATGCGCTGGCGATCACCACCGCGACCGCGCAGGCGGCCGAACGCGCCAGGTACAAGCGCTACTGGGTGGCCGAGCACCACGGCATGGAGGGGATCGCCGGGGGCGCGACCTCGGTGGTGCTGGCGCATCTCGGCAATGCCACCAGCACGATCCGCATCGGTTCGGGCGGGATCATGCTGCCCAACCACACGCCCTATGTGATCGCCGAGCAGTTCGGCACGCTCGCGGCGCTGTTTCCCGGCCGCGTGGATCTCGGGCTCGGTCGCGCGCCGGGTGCCGACCAGCGGCTGGCGCAGGCCTTGCGCAAGGACATCCACGCGGCCGCCGGCGAGTTCCCGCGCGATGTCGTGGAGCTGCGCGCACGGTTCCAGGGCCAGGCGGTCGGCGGCGTCGCTTCCCCGCAGGCGAGCGGGGCCGATGTCGAGATGTGGATTCTGGGCTCCAGCCTGTTCGGCGCACAGCTCGCGGCGATGCTAGGCCTGCCCTACGCTTTCGCCTCGCACTTCGCGCCCGCGCTGCTCGACCAGGCGGCGGCCATGTACCGCGAGCGGTTCGAGCCATCGGAGACGCTGGACAAGCCTCATTTCATGGCCGCGATCAACGTGCTCGCCGCCGATACCGACGAGGACGCCCATTACCTCGCGACATCGACCGACCAGAGCTTCGTGGCGCTGCGCACCGGCACTCCGGGTAAGCTCAAGCCGCCGGTGCGCGGCTATCGCGAGAGCCTGCCGCCAGCCGCACTGGCGATGCTCGAGCAGGTGCGCTCAGTCAGCGCGGTGGGCAGCCCGGCGACGGTGCGTGCCGGCATCGAGGCCTTCGTCGAACGCACGCAGGCGGACGAGCTGATCGTGGGCGTGTCGACTTACGATCCCTCAGCGCAGATCCGCTCGCTCGAACTGACGATGGAAGCGCTGGCCTAGAGCCAGCCTGGGACGCGGGGAAAGCCCCCTCAGTCGTCCTCGTCCTCGTAGCCCACCAGCGCAAGGGCGCGGGCGCGGCGCTGGTTGAGCTGGCACCAGCGCAGCATCGCTTCCTCGCGGCCGTGGGTGATCCAGGTCTCGGCGGGATTCACGTCGATGACGGTCTGGGTCAGCTCGTCCCAGTCGGCATGGTCCGAGATGATCAGCGGCAACTCGACCATGCGCTGCCGCGCGCGCTGGCGTACGCGCATCCAGCCCGACGCCATGGCGGTGATCGGATCGGGCAGGCGCCGGCTCCAGCGGTCGTTGAGGGCCGAGGGCGGGGCGACGATCACGCTTCCGGCCAGCTCTTCCTTCTTCGCGTCGGACACCAGCCGCAGGTCGCCGAGATCGATGCCCCACTCTTCGTAGAGCCGGCACATCCGCTCCATCGCGCCATGCAGCCAGATGGTGTCGCGATGCCCGGCGCGGCGCAGCTCGGCGATCAGCCGCTGCGCCTTGCCCAGCGCATAGGCGCCGACGAGCACGCAGCGCTCCGGATTGGCAGCAAGCGCGCCGATCAGCTTGGCGATCTCCTCCTCGACGGGCGGATGCCGGAACACCGGCAGGCCGAAGGTGGCCTCGGTGACCAGTACATCGCACGCTGTAACCTCGAAGGGCGGGCAGGTGGGGTCCGGGCGGCGCTTGAAATCGCCGGTGACGATCACGCGCTCGCCGGCATGCTCGAGCAGGATCTGCGCCGACCCGAGCACGTGGCCGGCGGGAATCCACGACGCCTTGACGCCTCCCGTGAGCGCGATGGTCTCGCCGTAGGGAACTGGGATGGCGCTGTCGTCCGCGCCTTCGCCGGTCGCGTAGCGCAGCTTCATGATCGCCAGCGTGGCCGGGGTGGCGAAGGTCCGGCCGTGCCCGCCGCGCGCATGGTCGGCATGACCGTGCGTCACGAGCGCGCGGTCGACCGGACGGGCCGGGTCGATCCAGCAGTCGGCAGGGGTGATGTGGATGCCCCAGGGCTCGGGCCGTATCCAGTCGAAGTCGCGGGACATGAAAAACGAAATGGGGTGGAAACCTCGCGGTTCCCACCCCTTGATCATCACGTGGCCTTCGACGGCAGACGCTTACTCGTCCGAGCTGGCCTCGGGCTCGTCCTTGCGGGCGCGCTTGCGGGCCGGGGCTGCCGGTGCCTTCTTGCGCTTGGCCTTGGTCAGCTTGGGCGCGGCCGGCGTCAGTTCGAAGTTGAGCGTGTCTTCCTTGACCGACACGTGCACCTCGCCGCCATGCGCCAGCTTGCCGAACAGAAGTTCCTCGGCAAGCGGCTGCTTGACCTTCTCCTGGATGACGCGGGCCATCGGCCGCGCCCCGTAGAGCTTGTCGTAGCCGCGATGACCCAACCACTCGCGCGCGTCCGAATCGAACTGGATGTGCACGTTCTGGTCCGCCAGCTGCAGCTCCAGCTGGAGGATGAACTTGTCCACCACCCGGCTGATGGTGTCCTTGCCGAGGTAGGCGAAAGGCACGATCGCATCGAGACGGTTGCGGAACTCGGGCGTGAACATCTGTTTCACCGCCTCGTCGCCGGCGTCGGCCTTCGACGTGTCGCCGAAGCCGATGCCCTGGCGCGCCATGTCAGAGGCGCCCGCGTTGGTGGTCATGATCAGGACCACGTTGCGGAAGTCGACGGTCTTGCCGTGGTGATCGGTCAGCTTGCCGTTGTCCATCACCTGCAGGAGGATGTTGAACAGGTCCGGGTGCGCCTTCTCGATCTCGTCGAGCAGGAGCACGCAGTGCGGCTGCTGGTCGATCGCATCGGTCAGCAGGCCGCCCTGGTCGAACCCGACGTAGCCCGGAGGCGCGCCGATCAGGCGGCTGACCGAATGGCGCTCCATGTATTCGGACATGTCGAAGCGCTGCATCGGAATGCCCATGATCTGCGCCAGCTGCTTGGCGACCTCGGTCTTGCCGACGCCGGTGGGACCGCTGAACAGGAACGAGCCGATCGGCTTGTCCGGATCGCGCAGACCCGCGCGGCTGAGCTTCATGGCGGTGGACAGGCGGGTGATCGCGTTGTCCTGGCCGAAGACGACCCGCTTCAGATCACGCTCGAGCGTCTCGAGCGCCTTCTTGTCGTCGCTGCTGACCGACTTGGGCGGAATGCGCGCCATCGTCGCGATCACCTGCTCGATCTCCTTGGCGGTGATCGTGCGCTTGCGGCGGCTCGGCGGCACCAGCATCTGCATCGCGCCCACTTCGTCGATCACGTCGATCGCCTTGTCGGGCAGCTTGCGGTCGTTGATGTAGCGGGCCGAGAGCTCGACCGCGGTCTTGATCGCGTCGGGCGTATACTTGACCCGGTGGTGCTCCTCGAACGCGGTGCGCAGGCCCCTGAGGATCTTGATCGTGTCCTCGATCGTCGGCTCGTTCACGTCGATCTTCTGGAAGCGCCGCAGCAGAGCCCGGTCCTTCTCGAAGTGGTTGCGGAACTCCTTGTAGGTGGTCGAGCCGATGCAGCGGATGGTGCCGCCAGACAGCGCCGGCTTGAGCAGGTTCGAAGCGTCCATCGCGCCGCCGCTGGTGGCGCCGGCACCGATCACGGTGTGGATCTCGTCGATGAACAGCACCGCGTGCGGCATCTTCTCCAACTCGGAGACGACTTGCTTCAGGCGCTCCTCGAAGTCGCCGCGATAGCGGGTGCCCGCCAGCAGCGAGCCCATGTCGAGCGAGTAGATCACTGCCTCGGCCAGCACTTCGGGCACTTCGCCCTCGACGATCTTGCGCGCCAGGCCCTCGGCGATGGCGGTCTTGCCGACACCGGGATCGCCCACGTAGAGCGGGTTGTTCTTGGAGCGACGGCACAGGATCTGGATCGTGCGGTCCACTTCGGGGCCGCGGCCGATCAGCGGGTCGACCTTGCCGTTCAGCGCCTTCTCGTTGAGATTGACGCAGAACTGGTCGAGCGCGGAATCCTTCTTGTTCGCGGACGACTTGGCCTCGGCCTTCTCCTCGGGCGCGGGCGTGGCTTCCTCGCTGCCCTTGGGGCTGCGATCCTCGATGCGGCGGCCGCCCTTGCCGATGCCGTGGCTGATGTAGCTGACGGCGTCGAGGCGGCTCATGTCCTGCTGCTGCAGGAAGTAGACGGCATAGCTGTCCCGCTCGGAGAACAGCGCGACGAGCACGTTGGCGCCAGTGACGGTGTCCTTGCCCGACGACTGGACGTGGAGGATGGCGCGCTGGATCACGCGCTGGAAACCGGCGGTGGGGGCCGGGTCGCCCTTGTCCTCGGTCTTGAGCGACTGGTATTCCTGGTCGAGATATTGGCGCACTACGTCGCCGAGGTCGCCAAGGTCGACACCGCATGCCTGCATGACCTGCGCCGCGTCGGCATCGTCGATCAGCGCGAGCAGGAGATGCTCGAGCGTGGCATACTCGTGGCTCCGTTCGGACGCGTGCGACAGGGCCGAGTGCAGGGTCTTTTCCAGGCTTTGGGCGAAACTGGGCATTCTAGGACACTTTCATTGGAAGTGCAGGCATTGATTCCGCGAGCTGTTTCCGCCGTATCGAAGGTGGCGGACAGGCATGCGAGCGACAGTCATTCGATGGTCGGGAGAGTGACCGATCGTGCTTACCGAGTTCCATATAGGAACGCTCAGGGCTCTTGCGAGGTTGCCGTCGTACCCTTGGCTCGGGCTGCGAGGCGAACCTGCGGCCGTCACGATGATCGCGGCCTGAACAGCGCCTCGGCGGCGTTCATGTGTGCAGCGGATTTTCTTCGGTGATCCCTGATGCGGGTGACTTCGGCTTCGAGTAAAGCGACTCGCGCGTCGAGTTCGTCCAGCGAGTATCGCTCCAGACTTTCGCTGGCGAGCAGGCTGGCGGCGCCGAGGTCTCCCCCGGACGACCGCCGCGAGGGTCGATCGTCGTCGTCCATTGCAGTGCAGCATCGGACTGCAATTCGCGGCTGTCAATGGGTTGAAAGGTGTTCCCCTGTGCATGAGACATGTGGCAACACGTAAAGCCATGTCAGCTAACCCTCCTGCCGCTCCTCCCGGCGCTGCCGTGCCCCCCACCATGACTGCCATCGGCTTCGAAGCGCCCGGCGGTCCCGAGGTCCTCATGCCGCAAGTGCTTCCTGTGCCCCGGCCGGGGCCGGGCCAGGTGCTGGTGGCGGTGGCCTTCGCCGGGGTGAACCGGCCCGACGTGGTGCAGCGCCAGGGCAACTACCCGGCGCCGCCCGGGGCCTCGCCGATCCCGGGGCTGGAGATCGCCGGCACTGTCGTCGCAACCGGGGAAGGCGTCGACTGGCCGGGGGTGGGCGACCGCGTCGCTGCGCTGGTTTCGGGAGGCGGCTATGCGCAATATTGCCTCGCGGTGGCGGACCATTGCCTGCCTGTCCCGCCAGGACTCGCGCTCGACGAGGCGGCGGCGCTCCCCGAAACACTGTTCACCGTGTGGCACAACCTGTTCGAGAGAGGCTGCGCGCGCGAGGGCGAGACAGTGCTGGTCCACGGCGGCACCAGCGGCATCGGCACCATGGCGATCCTGCTCGGCCGGCAGTTCGGCCTCACTGTGATGGTCACCTGCGGCTCGCCCGGGAAATGCGCCAGGGCGCTGGAGATCGGCGCCAGCCACGCGATCGACTACCGCGCGACCGACTTCGTGGAGGAAGTTTCGCGCATCACCGGTGGGCGCGGCGTGGACGTGGTGCTCGACATGGTCGCGGGCGATTACGTGGCGCGCAATCTCAAGTGTCTTGCGCCGGACGGGCGGCACGTGACGATCGCAGTGCAAGGCGGCGCCAAGGCAGCGGTCAACATGGCGGTGGTGATGAGCCGGCGCTACACGCTGACCGGCTCGACGCTGCGGCCACGTTCGGACGAGTTCAAGGCGCTGCTGGCGCAGGAGATCCGCGCCAACGCCTGGCCCTTGGTAGAGGACGGCGTGTTGCGGCCGATCATGGACCGGCGCTTCCCCTTGACCGAAGCGGCGGCTGCGCACGAGCGGATGGAAGCGGGCGATCACGTCGGCAAGATCGTTCTGGAAGTCTGAGCGGATATTTCCAGGTGGCGCGGGGCGTTATGCCGCGGCTTGCACTTGAATGATGATACAACATTACATATCTGCCGCTCATGCGCAGCGCCCTCACCGCGATTCGGGACCGGCTGGACCGGGCGGGAATGATCCTGAGCGGGCTTTGCGCCGTCCATTGCGTGCTGGGCATCGTCCTTGTCGGCGTGCTCGGACTGGGCGGTGAGACGCTGCTCGCGCCAGCGATCCATCGCATCGGGCTGGGCCTCGCTCTGGCGGTCGGCCTGATCTCTCTCGGCTTCGGCGTCCTGCGCCACGGTCGCGTCGCGCCGCTGGTGATCGGCGGCATCGGCCTGGCGCTGATGGCAGCGGCCATCGTCGTGGGCCACGGCATGGCGGAAGCGGTGCTGACGATCCTGGGCGTCGGCCTGGTGGCTCTGGCCCACTTGCGCAACCTGCAGGGTCATCGCTGCTGAATCCGGTCCGGCGCTGAAGGAGTGTGCACGCCTACTGCGGCCTTGCGCTGGCGTCCCCGCGCGCTATCTGCGCAGGGCATGGCCGACGAACTCCTGCTCACCGTCAATGGCGAACCGCGCCGGATCGCTGCCGGCGCGACCATTGCCGACCTTGTGACCAGCCTCGGTCTCGACCCGAAAAAGGTCGCGGTGGAGCACAACCGCGAAATTGCACCGCGCTCGAACCTGGCCGGCATCGCCCTGGCGGATGGCGACGAGCTGGAAATCGTCCACTTCGTCGGCGGCGGCTGAGGCCGCCCCTGCCCAACGCTTCGCTCCTGAAAGGACGCGCCTCTTGACCGACATCCTTGCCGCCTCGCCCACCGGCGCCAGCAGCGCAGTCCCTGCCGCCGACACCTGGACGGTGGCCGGCCGGACTTTCACCTCGCGGCTGATCGTGGGAACCGGCAAGTACAAGGACTTCGCGCAGAATGCGGCCGCGGTGGAAGCCTCCGGCGCCGAAATCGTCACGGTTGCCGTGCGCCGCGTCAACATCTCGGACCCCAACGCGCCGATGCTGACCGACTTCATCGATCCGCAGAAGATCACCTACTTGCCCAACACCGCCGGCTGCTTCAGCGCCGACGATGCCATCCGCACCTTGCGCCTGGCGCGCGAGGCGGGCGGCTGGGATCTCGTCAAGCTGGAGGTGCTGGGCGAAGCGCGCACGCTCTACCCGGACATGCGCGAGACGCTGAAGGCCTGCGAAGTGCTGGCGAACGAGGGCTTCGCGCCGATGGTCTACTGTGTCGACGATCCGATCGCGGCCAAGCAGCTCGAGGACTCGGGTGCCGTCGCGATCATGCCATTGGGGGCCCCGATCGGCTCCGGGCTGGGCATCCAGAACAAGGTGACCGTGCGGCTCATCGTCGAAGGCGCCAAGGTGCCGGTGCTGGTCGACGCGGGCGTGGGCACCGCGTCCGATGCCGCCGTCGCCATGGAGCTGGGTTGCGACGGCGTCCTCATGAACACCGCCATCGCCGAAGCCAAGGACCCGCTGCGCATGGCGCACGCGATGAAGCTGGCTGTCGAAGCCGGACGTGCCGCTTATCTCTCCGGTCGCATGGCGACTCGCCGCTATGCCGATCCTTCGAGCCCGCTGGCCGGCCTGATCTGATCGACCTGATTTGACCAGAGCCCGGCTGGCAGTGGTTGCCGGGCGCTTCTTTTTGCCGGTTTCGCTGCGCTCGGGCATTAACGCCCGAGCCACTACGCCTCGGCGTCAGCGACGGATCTATGCCATCTACGATGGTTAACATTTTGCCACTACATAGCGGGAGGTCCGTAGACAATCGTTTGCATGGTAAACGGATTGGTAACCGGTATGGTGCTGTAGAAGCGACAAGAAGGGGGGAATCCTTCGGGTCCAAAAGGGGGTGCGTTGAAATGGGTCATTTCGGGTCCGCCACGCTCACGATCAGCGAGATGCGCGAGTTCGCGAGCTTCACCTCGTGCGAGCAGCGCTATATCCGTCGCAGTCTCGATATCGGCTTCGGACGCCATGATCCGTTCGCCTTGTGGGCTCGCGATGCGTGCGAAGGAGCCTCGATCCGCGGCCAGCGCGAGGCTTACGCCGATATCGAGCAACTGCGCCGCTTGCGACCGGACGATGTCGGCTTCGAGGACGTCGGCCTGTTTGTCGGCAAGCTGGTGCAGATGGCGGTGTATGACTTGGCGCAGGAAAAGCTGGACTGCTTCTCCGCCTTTCGCTTCCTCTACGAGCGGCTGCTAGGCGCATGGGTTCGCCCGTGGCTCCCCGGCGCCTTCTGTGGCGCCGCGGCGTTACCGCAGGTCCGCCCGGACCGGCGTAAGGTCCTGCTCCACTCGATCAGCGAAGCCGCTGCCACCGCTCCGGGCTGGTCCGACCGCGAACCCAGCTTCTTCCCCGAATTCATCGAGCTCGAAGCCGCCGCCTGAATTGTCCTATTCGGCGGCGATCGTCTCCGGCGGCGTTCGCGACACCGATGGAAGGTCGCCGTCGCGCGCCCTGGTCACCAGTCGCTGCACATAGTCCAGTTTGGCGACGATCGCCTCCGAAAGGTGGAACGGGTAGAGGTCGGGGTGGCCCATCGCACGGTTTACGGCATTCATGACGAAGGAAAGCGGCCCCATCGCCTCGGCCAGTTCCAGCGCCTTGGCCCGATAGGGATTGAAGTGGACCTCGACTTCGATCCCTTCGCCGCCGGCCGGCTTGGCCTCGACGGAGAGATCGAAGCCATTTGCGGTCGCCAGGACATCGGTAAGGTGCAGGTAATGCGCGAAGGTTTCGGCGAAGTCCTCCCAGGGGTGTGAGGTCGCGTAGAAGCTGACGTAGTCGTCGGTCCAGATCTTGGAAGCCTCGTCGCCGTAGTGAGCCTTCAGGCTCTGCTGATAGTCCACCCGTTCGTCACCGAAGACGGCGCGAAACGCATCGCATTCGGCCACGTCGAACTCGATCAGCCGCGACCAGTAGTGGTGGCCCACCTCGTGGCGGAAGTGGCCCAGCAAAGTGCGGTACGGCTCGCCCATGTTGTGCCGGATACGCTCGCGCTCGGCATCGTCGGCTTCGATCAGATTGAGAGTGATGAGCCCGCCGTCGTGGCCGGTGACGATGCTGGCGTGGCCGGCCTGCTCCGCCGCCGGATCGTAGAGGAAATCGAACGCCAGCCCCTGCACGCCCTTCGCCTGAGCTTCCGCCTTCGTTTCGAGCGGAAGATCCAGCTTCAGCAGAGTGTGGATCATCCGCCGCTTGGCGGCCTCGATCTTGGCCCAGCGCAGCGGGACCGACGGTTCGGACAGGTTCGGGATCGTGCGGTTGTGCCGGCAGGCGCGACACAACGGCGTCGCGTCCGCGGTGCCGACCAGCCAGTTGCAGATCTGGTAGTCGTTGTTGTTGGCGCAGACGACGACGTCGGCCACCTCGCCCTCACGGTCACGCCAGACGGTGGCCTTGTCGGCAAGGAAGCGAAACGCGTCCACCTCGGGATCGTAGCCGAGCGTCGCCTTGCAGGCGGGGCAAACGCGAACTTCGAAATGATTGAGACGGCGGCAGTTCGGACAGGCGAACGGGCGCATGAAATACCTCGATCCGGGAAAATGGTGTCGGCCCTCAACGCGGAAGGGGCCGGTGCGTTTCCGAGCAAGTCACGTTTAATCTGACGCTCCGCGCCGCAGTGCCCCTCCATTCGCACCAAAGCAACGCCTTCCTATGTCTTGCTAATGCGAATCTCTCGCAGTACGAGGCGGGTCAACCGAGGGGATTTATGCGACCGATGATGTTTATGCCGCGCGGCCTGAGCGATGGCTTCTGACATGCCGATTATCGCTGCGATACTGGCGCCTGCGTGCGGCGTCGCGGTGCTGCGCGCCGCCTGGAGCCGGGCTGTCCGATCCGTCCCGCTCACCTCGGCCGGCTGGGTCCTGATCGTGGCCGGAGCCGTGTTGGGGGCCTTGCGCGAAGGAGCGTGGGGCGTCGCCGTCGCCGCGCTGGGCGGCATGGGCGCTGCCGCCGCCGCCTTGGGCTGGGCCACCGCCACATCGCCGCGCGGCAACCGACGCGCACCCAGAGAGCGCTCGATCCTGGCGCGCGATACCGATGCCCCGCTGCGTATCGGCGGGCGCCTTCTGACTTTCGCGCTGGTAGCGCTCGGGGCCGCAGCAGCGGCGACGGGTCTGGCGCTCGTGGTGAGAGCACTCGCGGTGCGCCTCGGCTCCAGCCTTGCCGATGCCAACGCCCTGACGCTGTTCGTGCTGCCCCTCGCCTGGACGACGCTCGCCTACCTCGTTCTCATGACCCACGATCGCCGGCGGCAGGTCAGGGTCCTCGCGCTGGCGGTCCTGCCGGTGCTTCCGCTCGTCGCCGCGAGCGTCGTTCCATGAGCGTGGCGCCCGAGCCGTCCAGCGTTCGCCGGGCGCTGTCCGCGCACGCCGCGATCGGCCTCATCGCCGGCGCGCTCCTGTACCTGGTCTGCCTCACCGGATCGCTCAGCGTGCTGCGCGCCGAACTCCAGCGCTTCGAGCAGCGGGACGCGCCGGAGATGACGCATATCGCGCCCGATGCGGTGCAGCGCGGGGTGGAAGCGGTGCTGGCGAGCGAACGCGGCCGCAAGCAGGCAACGACGCACCTCTATGTTCACTTGCCAGTCGAGGACCTGCCGCGTGCGACCGTCACCACCGATAGCCAGGCGGTCCACCTCACCCCCGACGGCCGGATCGCCGGGCCGGAGGAGGTCGCGTGGTCCGACTTCCTGCTGCGGCTGCACTATGCGCTGACCCTGCCCGGCCTCTGGGGGCTGATCCTGGTCGGAGCGCTCGGCGCGGCGATCCTCATGCTCGCGCTGACCGGCATCGTCGCTCACCCGCGCATCTTCCGCGACGCCTTCCGCCTGCGAGCGCGGGACACCGGTGGCCTCGCGCTGGCGGACTGGCACAACCGGCTCTCGGTCTGGACGCTGCCGTTCTCGGTCGCGATCGCACTGACGGGCGCGGTGATCGGCCTGGGCACGTTGGGCGCCTGGGCGATCGCGACGGTGTTCGAGAACAGCAAGGTCGAAGCGGTCTACGGCCCGATCTTCGGCGAGGAGGGCGAGCCCGATCCGCGGCCGGCGGCCATGCCGAAGGTGGCTGCGGTGCTGACGACGATGGCCAGGCACTATCCCGATGTCACGGTGACCTACGCCACGGTGCACGATCCGCTGACGGCCGGGCAGGAAATTCAGGTGACCGGCGAGCATGCGCGCCGCCTTATCTTCGGAGAGACCTACCGCTTCGATGCCGCCGGGCGCTTCGTCGGCACGGCGGGTCTGTCGGACGGCAAATTGGGCCAGCAGGCTGCCGCCTCTGTCTACAAGCTTCATTTCGGCAGCTTCGGTGGGCTGGCGGTGAAGCTGGCCTATGTCGCGCTGGGCATCGCGCTTACGGTCATCTGCGCGACGGGCGTTTCGATCTGGCTGGGAAAGCGCCGCCGCCGCGGCCACGACGAACCGCGCCTGTTCAAGGCCTGGGACGCGGTGGTCTGGGGGGTTCCGGCGGCTCTGGCGCTGAGCTTGCTGACGCGTTTCGTCGTCGGCAATTCGGCGCCGCTCGCGCCCGTGTTCTGGCTGGCGAGCGGACTGGCCGTGGCCGCCGCCGCATCACCCGTGGCACCACGCGTCTTCCGCCGATCGCTGCAGCGAATCCTGATCCTGCTGATCGTCGCGGTGGTGGCTTCGAGCTGCGCTTAGCGGGTTCTAAACGCGATACAGCGCGTCCAGCCGTTCGCCGTAGCGATCGCGGATCTTGTGGCGCCGGATCTTGAGGCTGGGCGTCATTTCCTCGTTGTCGATCGAAAACGGTTCGTCGGCGAAGGTGTACTGGCGAACCTTCTCGGTCACCGACAGGTCCGCGTTGACGCGATCGATCGCGCCACGCAGCGTGTTTCGAAAGGCGGGCAGGTTCTGCAGCGCCTTGAAGTCGAAGGTCTCGCCATTGTCGCGCGCCCACTGCAGCGCCCAGTCGGCATCGGGCACGATCAAACCGACGATATACGGCCGCTTGTCGCCCGCGACCATGGCCTGCGCGATCTCCGGCTGCAGCGTCAGCATCGATTCGACCTTCTGGGGAGAGACGTTGTCGCCCTTGTCGTTGACGATCATGTCCTTCTTGCGATCGGTGATGACGATGCGGCCGCGCGCGTCGAGATGGCCGATGTCGCCGGTGTGCAGCCAGCCGTCGACCAGCACGTTCGCGGTAGCCGCCTCGTTTTGCCAGTACCCGTGCATGACAAGCTCGCCGCGCACCAGAATCTCGCCGTCTTCCGCGATGCGCACTTCGACGCCCCCCAGCGGGGGGCCCACGGTGTCCATCTTGATCTCCGCTTGCGGCCGGTTGCAACTGATCACCGGACCGGCTTCGGTCTGGCCGTAGCCTTGCAGCAGCGTCAGCCCCATCGCGTCGAAGAAGCTGCCGATCTCGGGGTTGAGCGGTGCCCCACCCGAGACCAGCGCCTTCATCCGGCCACCGAACCGGGCGCGAATCTTGGGCCGCAGGGTGCGCTCGACCACCAGGTCCAGCGGCCAGTCGGTCAGGCGGCGCTTGCCGGTCTCCTTGCGCAGCGCGCTGCCGACCGCCCAGTCCATCAGCCGGCGCGGCATCGCGCCCTGCTTCTCGATCTGCTTCATGATGCGCGTTCGCAGCACTTCGAACAGGCGCGGCACCACCACCATCACGGTCGGCTGGACCTCTTCGATGTTGGCGGCGAGCTTCTCCAGCCCTTCGGAGTAGTAGATCTGCCCGCCCAGGCCGATCGGAAGATACTGGCCCCCGGTGTGCTCGTAGGCATGGCTGAGCGGCAGGAAGGAGAGGAACACCTCCCCGCACTGGCCGGAGCCCTGTTTGTCCCATCCGAAGTCTTCGGAAATGACGCGCGCGGCGCCATCGACATTGCACAGGATCATCCCGTGGTGCTGGCGCACGCCGCGCGGCGCGCCGCCGGTGCCGCTGGTGTAGATGATGCAGGCAAGGTCGCGGCGGCCGATCCCGGCAATGCGGCCTTCGACTTGCGCGCGCGCCGCTGCCGCATCGCCTTCGAGCAGGCCGTCCCACAAGCTCACGTCGAAAACGCCGCCCTGAAGCGGGGCGAGCGGCTCCATGCCGATGACCTGACGGCACAAGTCGGTCTGGACGATCGCGGGCAGCAGCGTCTTGCCCAGCTTGGCGGTCGAGACGATGGCCATC
>Ga0070667_100000514_pt1 | contig 38982 bp, 31 predicted proteins | sample KBSS33metaG_FD_64659 | JGI IMG/M metagenome (GOLD analysis project Ga0070667, IMG submission 64659) | Switchgrass rhizosphere microbial communities from Kellogg Biological Station, Michigan, USA - KBS S3-3 metaG | ecosystem: Host-associated > Plants > Roots > Rhizosphere > Soil ...
CTTCCGTGCGGCGTGCAGATACCCCAAGACTCACAAACCATTCCTGGATGCGTTCGCTGTCCAGAAACTGAATGGCATTCTTTCGCGCCACTTCAAGCGATGCGTTGCTTGAGCGGACATATTGCATCTGATTTAAGTCTGCACGCAGCGCTGCCTCAACGGACTCGGAAAGCTGACCGGATGGCACGGGCACTTCCATCCTGTAGAAATAAGGTTCGAGGGAGGGCAGTAACTCGGTTTTGGCATTTGAAGGTACCGTTTCCCGGATCAGGCAATCCAGCATCAGAAATGCGTACCAGTTTCGATAGTATATGGATGGTGTCGGCACAACCAGGATGACTGCTCCCTCGTCGAGATCGCTTGGAACTCGGGGCAGTTGCCCACGTATCGCATTTCCCAGGAACCCTTCGGTCTTTGGCAGGGGATCTTCCGAAACTCTCCGATCCACAGTAAGGAGAGATTCCAGCGGTGCGGAGTTCGTTACGGAAAATGCGCGGTTCGTTCCGTAGTACTTCGTGAAGAACTCATTCACGGTTTCACGGGACACACTGGAGAGATCGGCCTGCGCGTACGATCCCAGAAGTGCAGCTCGAAGTCGGGTCTCGACGCCAGCGCGGACATCGGCGTCCGATGGCAGGCGTAATCGCACTTCTTGCAACGCCCGATCCACCAGTTCCGGATTCTTTTGTGGGGTTTCCGAAAGGAATTCGGCAACCGAACGCTCCACCATGGACCTTGCCCAATTCGGGATCTTCAATCGTATGCCGGTTCGATCCGTATCCGAAAAGTACTCGACGGTTCCACCAGCGCCATAGGCCGCAATTTCGATGGCCCGCACCGACGGTGTGGATTTCAAAAACGCAGCGACAATTTCGGTCAGGCCGCCGGCGCCAGGAATTTCTCGGAGGCCGCCGGTGCGATAGCCCGCCGTCACCTCGACGACATTGGTGGAATCGGTGCCGCGGCTGAATTCATAGATCCGCATGCCATTCGGGAGCGTGGAGTCTGCGGAAAGGAAAATACTCAGGATCAGACACAGGCGCGCTAACACGCGCTGAGCCTATCGGATAGGGGGTAGTGTTATCAAGAATGAATGTGCTAGTCTCTGGGCCTTTACAACACAAATTCAGGAGTAATCCCGTGAACCTTTACGAAGGGAAGAACATCCGCAATGTTGGCATTGTCGGTCACGGTGGGAGCGGAAAAACATCTCTGATATCCGCGATCCTCTTTGATACAGGTGCAACGAACCGGCTTGGCCGGGTGGACGATGGAAATGCGCCTACGGACTTCGACGAAGACGAAATCGAACGCAAAATTACAATCGCCGCCAAACTCGCGTTCTGCGAGTGGAACAAAACCAAGATCAACATGCTGGACACGCCTGGTTTCGGAAATTTCATTCAGGAAGCCCGCGGCGCGCTGCGTGTAGCGGATGCTGCAGTCGTCGTTATTGATGCTGTTGCGGGCGTGATGGTCCAGACGGAAAAAGTGTGGGCGTATGCCGATGAATTCGCCCTGGCACGAATGATCGTGGTGAACCGCATGGACCGGGAAACAGCGAACTTCGAGCGGTGCATGGAATCCATTCAGCAGCGGCTGGGAAGAACCTGCGTACCCATTCAAATTCCAATTGGGGCGGAAAAGAAATTCAGAGGCATTGTCGACCTCATCCAGATGAAGGCTTTCTCATTTGCTGCCGACGGAACTGGAAAGTACATGGAGTCCGGAATTCCAGACGACATTGCCGTCACTGCTCAGGAATATCGCGAAAAGCTGATCGAGGCCGTCGCGGAAAGCGACGAAGCGCTGATGGAAAAGTTCTTCGATAGCGGAACTCTTACCGATGAAGACCTGACCTCCGGGCTTCGCAAGCAAGTCGGCGAAGGAAAACTCTGCCCTGTGCTTTTCACCGCAGCGACAGCAAATATCGGGATTGCACAACTGTTGAACGCCATTGTCAGTTATTTGCCGGATGCCGTGTCGCGAAGTCCGGTTGCCGGAAAGGACGGTCACGGCAAGGACGTGATGCGAAAAATCGCGGACAACGAACCATTTTCCGCGTTCGTATTTAAAACATTTTCCGACCCATTTACGGGACGGATTTCGCTGTTCCGCGTTTACTCGGGAGTCCTGACGGCGGAAACCCAGCCGTATAGCATGTCGAAAAGTGTAACGGAACGTTTTGGTCAGATCGCTACAATGCAAGGCAAGACACTGGTACCGGTCACAAAGCTCCACGCGGGAGACATCGGAGCCGCTCCAAAATTGAAGGAGACCATTACCGGAGACACTCTTTCCGACAAAACACATCAGATCAGCTACCCCGCGGTGAAGTGGGTCGAGCCGGTCATCTCGTTCGCGATCGAACCGAAGTCTCGCGGAGATGAAGACAAGATCAGTTCGGCAATTCACAAATTGATGGATGAAGATCTGGGGCTCGGTTATACGCGCGAAGTGCAGACCAAGGAATTTCTGCTGTCGGGTCAGGGGCAAATGCATGTGGAGCTTGCGGTGGCGCGTCTCAAGAAGCGATATGGAGTGGAAGTTCTACTTCATCCGCCCAAAGTTCCCTATCGCGAAACGATCAAGGGAAAAGCAGACGTTCAGGGCAAACACAAAAAGCAGAGCGGCGGTCACGGTCAGTATGGCGACTGCAAGATCCGCATGGAACCGCTGCCGCGCGGCGGCGACTTCGAATTTGTGAACGAAGTTTTTGGGGGTGCCATTCCCAAAAATTACATTCCCGCGGTGGAGAAAGGAATTCAGGAAGCACGACACAAAGGAGTACTTGCGGGATTTCCGACTGTCGATTTCCGCGTCATCCTGTATGACGGTTCCTACCATGACGTCGACTCATCGGAGATGGCGTTTAAGATCGCAGGCTCGTTGGCCTTCAAGAAAGGCATACGGGAGGCGAAACCGATTCTGCTCGAACCGGTGATGAACGTGGAGGTCAGCGCGCCTGAAGAGTTCGCCGGAGATTTGATGGGCGATCTCAACAGCCGCCGCGGCCGTGTTCAGGGCATGGAAGTCCAGGGTCGCAATACCGTGATCAAGGCCCAGGTACCGCTCTCGGAAGTTCTGACCTATGCCTCAGACCTCACGTCGAAAACCGGCGCCCGCGGCAATTACACGATGGAGTTCAGCCATTATGACGAGGTCCCCTCGCATCTTGCCGACAAGATCATCGCTCATGCCAAGGCTGGCGCAGCGGGAGAATCCGAAGAGGAGGAGTGAGTTAAGGTAGTGGCCTGGTTCGAAATCTGGTACCCCCTATTGCCTCCTGAGTCAGGAGCGCCACGGGTTCGCGAAGCGGATCCCGCGAGGGGTGATTCTACACCCGCCATCCTGCAGGGCTGCGTTTTGGAATCACCTCGACGCTTTGCGCCATCGCTCCTGAATCAGGATGGGTGTTTCCGATCTCTCAATTCAATCCAGACCACGACCGAAGTTACGCAGATTCCGCAATTCCGGACCCCGTGCTACCATTTCTTCACTATGGCTGTGAACCCGGAACTGTTGAAGATACTTGTTTGTCCTCTTTGCAAAGCGAGTCTTGAAATTACCAACAGCGGACAGGGATTGAAGTGCACGACATGCCATCGCGTATACCCTATACGTGACGATATCCCCGTCATGATGATCAGCGAAGCGAAGATTGAAAACTAAAGACCTGTTTTGCAAGCTCCCCCGGAACGCACGAATCCTTCTGATCCGTCTCCGTTCCATGGGGGACTGCCTGTTACTGACCAGCCCTGTCCGGGCACTCAAAGAAGAGTTTCCAGACTTTCGAATTTCCGTGGTCGCGGAATCTCGCTTCGCCGCGTGCTTCGATGGCAATCCCGATTTCGCCGAAGTGATCTCGCTGAAAAACAAAAGTTCCGCAGCACGATTGATGACACGCCGGTTCAAAGCCGTCATCAACCTTCATGGGGGCCCCACAAGTTTCGCGTACTCGTGTCTGGCATGGGGAAACCGAATCGGCTGCGAACAATACCAGTACCATTCTCTGTATAACGGACTCGTGCCTGTCCCGGAACCGCATCTCCACAGCGTGGACACGACGATGACCACATTTCGATGGCTTGGACTTCAGCGGACGGCAGCCGCGCCGCCGCTTCGATATGAAGTACACACCCGAGCCGCAGAAAAAATGGCCGCGACAATGCGCAATCGTCCGTATGTGGTCATCCATCCTGGCGCGTTACAGACAACAAAACGCTGGGAAACCGGAAGATTTGCCCAGGTTGCGCAGGCACTGCAGGCCGATGGATTCACAATCGCATTGACTGCGGGTCCCGGTGAAGAGTCTCTTGTCGCTGATGTTGCCCGAAATGTTCCCGGGGCCAGCATGCTGCTTGGCCTGACCATTCCGGAACTGGCCGAATTGATTCGTGGAGCCCGCCTGTATATGGGCAACGACTCCGGACCAATGCATCTGGCTTCCGCTGTTGGCACAAGAGTCGTGGTGCCGTGGGGATCTTCTGATGCACGTGCCTGGCGTCCCTGGGGCGTTCCGAGCCGCGTGGTTCAGAATTCTTTCGAATGCAATCCGTGCCCGGGCTATCGGTGCCTGGTTGCAGATTCGCCGCTCTGCATCGAGTCTGTCACACCGGAACAAGTCATCGAAGCCGCACGGGATTTGCTGAAATGAAACCGGCGCTCACGCGCGATCGGGTGAAAGCACTCCTCGGCGGCTTTACCGGAAAACGCATTCTTGTTCTGGGCGATGTGATGCTGGACGAATTCATATGGGGAAGCGTCCGCCGGATATCTCCCGAAGCGCCCGTGCCGATCGTTGAAGTGAGCGGAGAAAGTTATGTTCTTGGCGGGGCAGGCAATGTCGCCGCAAATATTCGGGCCCTTGGCGGCATCCCGGTCCTGGCTGGCATTATTGGAAAGGATTCTGCTGCGGACCGGGTCCGTTTTTTAATGAGTGAACTTGAAATGGAGAGCTCCGCGCTGCTCACCGATGATCGGCCGACAACTGTAAAAAGGCGAATTATCGCCCACAATCAACAGATCGTTCGGACCGATCGTGAAAGCCGCGAACCTTTGACAAGCGAGCGCAACCACGCCGTTGCTGCCGCATTTTCAAAATGGCTTCCGACAGTCAAGGGCGTTATCGTTTCGGATTACGACAAAGGAGTCGCGAATCGGGAGCTACTTGGGCTGATACTTCCGGAAGCACGAAAAACAGAGGTTCCGGTGTACCTGGATCCCAAAGTGCAACATGCGGATTTCTACCGTCCGATCACACTTATCAAACCCAATCAGCGTGAAGCAGAACTCCTCGTCGGGCTCACAATCGGAAATGTGGAACAGCTGGAGGAAGCGGGCCGGCGTTTGCTCGAAAAATTTGATTGTCCGTATGTGCTGATTTCGCGTGGGGAGGGGGGAATCTCATTGTTCGACCATGGGCAATCTCATCATTTCCCCACGGTTGCACGGGATATCTTTGATGTAACAGGCGCTGGAGACACGGTCATTGCGACGCTGGCGATGGCTCGCGCTGCCGGGGCGGAGATGGAAGAAGCGGTGATACTGGCCAATCATGCGGCGGGAATCGTCGTTGGAAAGGTGGGCACCGCAACAGTCAGCCAATCGGAACTCCTGGCCGATTTCAATTCCCGAAATGCGGATCCTACAGGTTAACTCCGCTTCAAATCTCGGCGGTGGCGAGACCCACGTACTGGAACTCGTCGACGCACTTCGATCCCGCGCACACGACGTCACCGTCGCAGGCCGTCAGGGCGGAGCAGTTCATCCTCAAATCCATTTTTCGTTCAGCGGATCTGCGGATCTCATCACGGCATTTCGCCTGAGGCAATTCATGAAGCGCAAAGCTCTCGATATCGTGCATGCTCACGTGGCACGTGACTACACGGTCGTGGCAGCGGCGGCTCTGGATTTGCCCGTAAAAGTGATATTCACGCGTCATCTTCTTTATCCCGTCCGTGGCAACCCCCTATACCGCCGTGTCGATGGGTGGATTGCTCCAACCTCTCAGATGCTGGCTAAGCTTGCGCCATTGCGTCCGAAGCGTTCCGCGATAATCCCAAACTGGGTCGACCTGAATAAATTCAGCTACTCGCCGCATGACGCCCACGATCCCGTGAACATCGGCCTGCTCGGACAGATCGCTCCCCACAAAGGTCATGAAGACGCTATCGAAGCATTGCGTCAACTTGGACCGGGATATCGCCTGATCATTGCGGGCAAGGGTGAAAAATCCTATGTCACACGATTGCAGGAAATATCTCGCGGTCTGGCTGTTGAATTTTCAGGGTTCGCAGAATTCAAGGAATTCTTTGAAAAAGTCGATGTCCTTCTGGTGCCTTCATGGGAGGAGCCATTTGGAATCGTCATTCTCGAGTCAATGGCAACCGGAACCCCGGTGATCTCCACATCTGCGGGAGGCCCTTTGGATATTATTCGTCCTGGCACAAATGGGCTTCTGGTTCCACCGCGAAACCCGAAGGCACTGGTCGCCGCTGTGCGTACGCTATCGGATCTTGGACTGCGTGGGAGTATCGTCGAAGAAGCACGAAGACACGTCGAGGAGACATACGATATTCAGAAAGTCATTCCGAGAATTGAAGCGTTCTACCTCGAAGTCCTGAAAAAACGCGGCTGACAGGTCTAGCCCGTTTTTAATGGCGTGCAGCTTCACGAGCGGCAATAAAGGCTCTCTGGGATCGGCGAATGGATTCATTGGCAACCGGCAGGATAATTTCCGGCGGTGCAGACCTTGCGACCATCTCCTCCACGGTTCCCAGTGCTATGCGCGCAAGACGATATTCGGACTCGGCGAGGCGATCGGCCTGAACTCCGGCAGCGACCTGAAGCGCGGAACGGGCCTCCGCAATCAATCCCAAAGACGAAGCGGTCACGGGCTGCAACATCGAATAATCGTAATATCCAACATCGATAGACACCGTCATCCGCCGGATATTTTCGGACTTCGGAGCCTGAGTGCGAAAAGCTATGACGGAGTTCGGGCGGTCCACCATAAAGTGAGGTTCCGCGGTAATTAGAATTCCAAACTGATCAAACCGCGTCACGGTATCCAGGCGACCTTTGCCATCAGTAACCGCCAACTCTCCAACGTTTTCAAATCCGCCTTCCGGTGAAATGGACCACACCACAAAAGCGTTCATTGCAGGCGACAGCTTTGAAGCGGCCTGCAATTTGTCGACCTCGATGTGAATCAGAGACAGAGTTGCCGCGTGCTCGACATCCGCTTTTCCGGACGGCGCCAGCGCGAGACTCAACGTTCCTTTCGTGGGAAGATTCACGACAACTACTTCCGCCGGAGTTGCGGCAACCAGAAAAAGCGTGAAGGCGAGGGCTCCCGTGAACATGGCTATGATATCGATCTCTGAGTTTTGACGTATTTGTTCAAGGTGGAAAACGACATCTTTAGCGTTTCCTTGTCGACAAGGAATGAAACGGGTGCTTTGAATCCCCGGAATTTGACGTAAACGATCACAACATTCCCCTTGGAATTCGAATCTGAAACTTTTGCGCTTGCCAGCGCCTTGCCGTAATAACCGTCCTTGCCCCAGTCTTCCATAAATTGCTTCATGGAATAATGACCATCGGAGATGTCCCAGTTGGCATAAGCGGTATCGTAGTTTCCGTTGCGAACATTGGTCAGAAATCTCTCGACACTGCCTTCCTCACGATAGTTGATGAACTTGTACGCGCCGATGATAATCAGCAACACCAGAATCGTGATGGAAAGCGGAAGCACCAGTCGTTGCTTCCATGGACGCTGCTTTTTTGGAACAACATGATCGCCGTAAATCAGGCTTCCAATGATTTTTTCACTCATAAACTCTCCAGCGCTTTCAGAACCACTGATCCAGATCCGGCCCGGCCTTGCATCTCGATTGTATAACCTGCCGCTTTTTCCAGAGCCTCGGGAATTCTCTAATAACGTATACCAGCGCCCCGAGCGAACTCCACTCGCGAATCAGTACGTATCCAATAACAGCGGCATCCCGGAGGGTTATCGGCAGGAAATTGCGCCAATACAGCCTTCCAGTCATATTATTCAGGCGGAGCAGGAATCTATTCTTCACCCCATGATAGTTGATGATCGGGGTAAGCTGGGCACGGCGCTCTGGAGTCACACGACGGCGATGGAGTGCAACGGCTGAAGGTACGTAGATGGACGTCCAGCCCATCAGACGGCATCGCCAGGCCAGATCGGCATCTTCCCGGTACGCAAAGAAATCCTCATCAAAAAACTGGCCGTTGACCGCCGTGTCCTGCAACGCCTGAACACGATAAAGCGCGGCAGCCCCGCTGGGGCCAAATATGTCTTCCGGTTTGTCGTACTGGCCGAGATCCGGCTCGTCTGCACCGCGATCCAGATGTCTCTGATTGTGCAGCCAGATGATACCCGTGGAATCCAGTGTCTTTCCATCCAGTCTCAATAGTTTTCCCGATGCGGATGCGGCATCCGGCCGCTGGTCCATGGCGTTGACGATCTTTTCGAGAAAGTCCGGACGAAGAATTGCATCGGGATTGAGAATGAGCGCGTAATCGGCAGGGAATGATCGAATCAAATCGTTGTGTGCCTTCGAGAAGCCGCTGTTCACTGTCGATCGCACAAGGTCCAGGTCGTAACTGGCAATACGCTCGATCGTGTCGTCAGCCGAATCGTTATCCAAAATGTGAATTCGAAAGTCTCGAAACGTCTGCTGCCCGACGCTGTCCAGGCATGACGCGATATCCACGGCACTATTGAACGTAACGATGTTGACTGCGACTTTTACCATCTTCCCAGCGCCCCGACCAGGACGGACCAATAGCCCGACGCGCCAGCCGGAGCCGCCATTGTCCGTGCAATCATTCCCGCCACCAGGGAACATCGTATCGCCACATCTTCGGTTTTGCCCATGTGCTTGCGCACGTACCGGAGTTGATTTCGATAGTACGCGGCAGCAAAAGCGGTTGTTCCAAGAGCTTTCGCGCTATATCCCCCCTCATGAAGAAATTGCGCCGTCGGGTCGAAGTAGATGCGCCAGCCTCCAGACTGGAGTTGCTTGCAGAAGTCGACGTCTTCATACCAGGCCGGATAGAAGCGGCTGTCGAATCCTCCAATTTGCAGGTAGGCAGAACGGCGAATCATCAGCGCGGCGGCAGCAGCCTGTTCAATTTCGTAGGGTTCCTGTACAGCCTCCTCCTGAGAGCGTTTCCGCAAACCAAGGTTCTCGCGGATCAAGGAGCCCGCTGTCGGAAGGCGGCGGGGTAAATAGTCTTCGCCGACATGTCCGCCAATGGCCGCGGCCTTGGGATGCGCGTCGAGGAAACGCTGCATCCTTCCAACGACTCCGGGCCTGACGCCTATATCGGGATTGAGGATCAAGACGTAGGGGGCGGACGTCGAAGCAAAGGCCTTGTTTACGCCGCCTGCAAATCCGAGATTGGACTCATTGCGAATGAATGTTGCGCGATCATCGAATCCGGCGGCTTCTTCAAGAGAGTGGTCGGTCGAAGCATTATCCACAACCACAATTTCAGCGGCATCTGTCGTGGACAGAAGCGATGCGATGCAACGTTTCAGCCAATGTCCGGAATTCCAATTGATGATACCGACAGCAATATCCACAGAAGGGCGATTCTACTACCGGACTGTTGTGGGCTTACTGCCAAATAGTCCCGGAACAGAAGGTCGAAATAACGAGAAGAGAAACAACGACTACGACAATCCATGCAATGGCGACGAAGATTCGTATCTGGGCAGTACGGCATTCCAACTCGCGCATCGAACGTCCCGCAAGAACAAATCCGGAACGGGCTCCATCGTATTTCACAATGACACTGGCGATGCGCACTCCGAATTCGGGCTGCAAAGTGAGTCGGCTATCCCCACGAAGACGCACATCGTCCAGTACGCCGTCAGGAATTGTGAGCGGTTGACGGTGTAAAAGACCCGAACTGGCGAGGACTTGTCCGTCGTCATTGAAGACAACAGTAAAGGGCGCAAGGCTCCGGGCAACATCCACGCGATCGGGCGAAACCACCGACTCCGCCGGTGCGCCTTCACCCAGCGCGTACGCGGCATCTTCGGCCATCTGGATCTGCGGGTCGTTAGCGGTTTGGCGTAAGGCCTGTTGGAGGGTCACATAGACCAGCCCGCATACCGCTGTCGTCGCAACCACAATCGGCAGCCAGATGGCGAGAGCGGTCCTGTAATTTGACATAGATGGTTTACTATACAAAGTACTTTTTCACATGTCAAACACTTCCGTTACCGGGCGTGAGCGGACCCTGAATTCGTTTCGGCAGCTTCGTGACCGCGCACGGTCACCGCGCACGCTCGACCATCCACACCCAACCCAGAAGGCTAGTGCGCGGCCGCAGAAGCGCCTACAGCTGGAAATCGGACCTTATTGAAAGTCGGCAGGCATCGTTTTACGCCATGCCTCGTAGCGCATGTGAAGGGTCTTCACCGGGTTCAAGGTCTCCCCGATTTTCGCGCCGAAGGGGTGATCTGCAGCCGGCTGAGAGACCGTGATGTACATGAAATACTTTCCGGTGCTGTACGAATCGATCGGATCCGTGGGATTTGCGAGAACAATGAAAGCCACATGCGCGTGTTTCGCGTCACATGGAAGCAGCGTGCCGCCGGCTGCTTCAGGGGGACATACGCATCGCGTGTCCCCGCCCTGGTCATCCCCGGCCTGAAGAGCAGCCATCACACGATCGGTCAGTGCGCCTTTCGCAGTAGTGAATGCTTTTTCCGCGGCAAGAACGGTTCCGGGACTCAGAGTGTTGCCTTGAATGGAATAGTAGATATCCGTTCCCGGAATTCGTCCACCTTTCCATAGCGATTCGGGATTGTTGTTTAAGCCGGAACGACCGGCAAATCGGCCCTGCATATCGAGAATGCCATATTGCCGTGAATCAAATGCTGCATCGGTGCTCAGCATTTCGATAATCTTTCCAGGCTCTGTACCCTTTTTCAGTTCGTTGAATACCAGCAACTGGTTTTGATGCGTGTTGTCCGCCCTGGCCTGACAAACCGCCGCCCCAATTCCCGGAACAACAACTGCCAAAGCGTCCTTCATGGCATCGTCGGATGTGTTGACGCAACTCGCCGCGGCCACGACCACTTTTTTCGTGTTCTTATCGATGGCGATAACAGACCACGTTGCGAAGGCGGAGCCTTCGAAAGAAAAGAGAACAGCAAGAAGCAGAATCCATTTCTTCACGTTGATCTCCAGACCAGGTCTCAAGCGAATACAAGCACGGACGAATTCAGACCCCGCCCCGAATTCTACAGCCTCACCGACGTTGCAGCTAAACGACAGAAGTCTAATATGTGGAATGTTGACCAGACAATTTCGCTTTGTCCTCTTTTCGGCTACCCTGGCCACTGTGGTTGTTGTTCCATTCGTTCTCGATCAGCGGAGCACCGGTCCTCAACAGCCAACATCGGTTGAGCTGGATGTCTTCGACTGCGGGAAAATCACTGGAGTCGGCGACGCGGCTTTGGATCAACTTCTGGATACAGGCCAGCGTTCGTACGTGTCATTGTGATCATCCAAAACGGGTATCTTCATTTCGATTTACCTCTCATAGCGCAGCTTTCACCTGCGCGGTACGTCCCACAGTCGGTGTCATAAGAGCACTTGCGCGCAGTTGAATGTCTTTGACAACGTGATTTGCATCCCTGCCCACTCCGATAAGTGTGGCCGATGACATCGAATACAAGAAATGCAGCCCGACAAAATACATTCCCGGTACATTCATGACGACTCCGCGTTGGTGCATTGGTTGCCCATCGTCTCCAAAGATCGGAAGCCGGATCCACGAAAAGCCGGGATCGTAGCCCGTACACCAGATCACGTTCTTTATATCCAGGATGCGGTCATCCGACAGCAGAGGCTTCCCATTCCGTACTCCAACAACTCTCGAAACGCGTTCGACGCCTGCGTTGATGAGGTCGATGGGACGGACTCGAACTAGCGGAGCGGCATGCGAAAGCATTTTCGGACGAAGTTTCCTGCCGATTGGTGTGCCCAGTGTCAGGATGTGATGACCGATGAATCGGACCAGTCGCGTCATGATGAATCGGCCTATGAGACTATCGATCCGAAAAGGCATGTGACCGGTCTCCTTTCCCGATAACCAGGTCCGGTGAGTCCGCGCCAGCTCCAGTCCGATTTCGGCGCCCGAGTTTCCAACACCGACGAGGAGGACTCCGCCGTCCTGCAACTGCGAGGGATTTCTGTAGTCGTGCGCATGAAGTTGAACGATGCCCGGATCGAGATCTCGCGCGTATGCGGGCGTCCGGGGCTTTTGATAATTCGCCATCGCGACGACCACATTTTCAGACTCGAAACGCAGATCCCCTGACGTTATGACGAAGCGTTCGCCCTCCTTAGTGAGGGAGTCCACGTTGATGCGATTTCTGACACTCAAATGGAATCGGTCGGCATATGCCTGGAGATAGTCAGCCACCTGATCTTTCGTGGGAGCCAGGTCGCCCCGCATCGGAAATGGAAATCCCGGCAATCCGACAGATCGAGCAGGCGTGAACAGTTTGAGAGAGTCCCAACGATTACGCCATGCGTCCCCGATACGCGTGTTCGCATCCAGAATTAGGAAAGGAAGGCCGCGTCTCGACAAATGGTATCCCACGGAAAGCCCGGCCTGGCCCCCGCCCACGATGATGGTCTGAACTCGTGTCGTTGCGCCTGTATCGTTCATCTGTGACCTCCTGAGAGTGGATTTTCCACTCTTCGGAATAGAGAGTACGGCGGTTCCATGCCTCGCCGCATCGGGCGTACTACCCATTTTATGGGCACATGAATATGGGTAATTTTATGTAGAGGGTATCAGACGATCTTGTTCCGGAATGCGTATGCCGTCGCGGCGGCTCGGGAAGTCAGATCGAGTTTTGTAAAAATATTGCTCACGTGGCGAGCCACGGTCTTTTCACTTACTCCAAGCGCATTCGCGATTCCCTTGTTGGTTCTGCCTTCCGCGATGAGCTGGATCACCTGCGTTTCGCGCGCCGTGAGCGGACCATTGGGCACTTCCGGGGCATCGGCCACTAGGTTTTCGGCTTGTGCCAAATCCGGAAGTGCGCCCAATTTTTGAAAGGCATCGTGCGCGGCGGAAAGTTCGATCACCGCGGCATCATCATCTCCGAGCCTGCGGTATGCCCGAGCAAGCAGGACGCGGGTTTGCGCTGCTTCATAAGGCGCTTCGAGGTCGCGCCAGATAGACCAGGCCTGTCGTAGAACGCTCGCCGCCGCACTGGCGTCGTCATCGGCAAGCAGAACAGCCCCCTCAGCCCGACGCGACAGGGCCCGAAGGAAGTCCGCGCCATACTTGACGGCAATTTCTTCGAGCTCATTCGCCGCAGCTCGAGCCGCAGGCAGATCTTTGACGGCGAGCGCAATCTGAACAAAGGGTTCGAGGATTCGGCCGCGGCCGCCGACATCCGTAACCTCTTCAGCCATGCGGCGGATCGCCGCATTCGCTGGTTGCAGGTGACCTTGTGCCAACCGCAACAGCGCGAAACCCGGTTGTGGCGCGCGGCTCCACTCACTGGCCTTCCGATAGGATTCTTCAGCCTCGACAAAGTCGCCTCGCAGCCGCTGGAGCTCGGCGAGACGATAGATCGCAGCGCCGACGGCAGCTTTAGGCGGCGGCTGCGATAACAGATCCCGAGCCTGACGGGCCTGGTCCAGCGCGTCCGTCCACGCGCCGTGCATCTGAAGAATCTCCGCACGCCGTACCAGACAGTGACCGCGATAGGGAACGATATCGGGTTGCGCCTTGCACCATTGTTCCAACGCGGACGTCCACTCGTGAGCGCGGTTCATATCGTAAATTTCGCCGCATGCTTCGATGACGCTGCAATAAACGCCACCAGCCGTCACTGAGGAGACTTCACCGGCCATCACCCCAATCATCGCTTCGTCCAGTAGCGCGACACCGCGACGGATTTTTCCCTGTCGGATCAGCGCACGACCTTGCCCCTGCAGCGCAAGCGTGATCAGATCCCTGTCCAGAAAGCGTTCTCCGATGACACCAGCCTGAACGAATGCGGCAAGTGCGGCTTCGCCATCGCCACTGTGGAGTGAACGGAAACCGACGGGGAGAAGCAAGTACCCCTTCTCCACGCAGTCGGGCGCTTCCTCAAGCAGACGGCCAGCCCGTGAAAGCCATCCTCCGGATTGCGCCTGGTCTCCGTTGATCATCAGGGTAATGCCGAGCTGGAGCGCACATCGCGCGGCGGAACGCGTATTGCCACAATCGAGGAAACCTCGGTGTGCGCGGGACATCAGTTCTGCGTTCACCACGTCCATTCCGAGCAAATGAGCGGCCCCCGCAAGTCCCTCCAGATCGTCTGGCTCAAGTGGAGCCTCGCGATCTGCCGCAGAAAGTTTGGAAAACGCCGCAGACCAGGCGCGCTGCCGAAGAAGCTTGCGCCCTTCGTCGAGGGACTGAGCCCTTGTGGGTTTCAGTGGTCCAGTTCGAGGTTTCACGGGTGGATAGGATACCACCCGCCAGCGGTCAGGGCGCTGTCCGGCGAAGCGATGCTAACGCAGACCGAATGGATTTGGCGTATTGCCTTCGATGTCGATCCACACGCTTTTGGTTTGCAGATATTCGCGTATCGCTTCCATGCCACCTTCACGGCCGAGACCGGATCTCTTGAAACCGCCAAACGGCGTCATATAGCTGGTCACGCGGTAACAGTTGATCCACACGGTGCCGGCTTCGAGCCGTTCTGAAATTGTCAAAGCGCGTTTGATGCTGCGCGTCCAGGCACCGGCAGCAAGCCCGTAGATTGTGGAGTTGGCGATGTGGATCGCCTCCTCTTCATCGTCGAAGGGTATGAGAGCAAGCAACGGACCGAACACCTCTTCGTTGGCGATGCGCATTCCCGATTTGACGCCGGCGAATATCGTCGGCTCGACAAACCACCCTGTGCCGCACTCCGGCCGCGTGGCAGGACCGCCGCCGAGCAGGCAGACAGCGCCTTCTCCTTTTGCCACGTCCATGTACTCGAGAACTTTGCGATATTGCGGCTGCGTGGTGATCGGACCAACCTGTGTGGACAACTCCAGCGGGTTTCCCATGCGGGCGCTTCGTGCCAGCGCGATCAGTCGATCGACAAACGCATCATAGACTGGCCGATGAATCAGCGCCCGCGACCCGGCGATGCAGGTTTGCCCCGTGGCCGCGAATATGCCGGAAACGACGCCGTTCACCGCCTGGTCCAGATCCGCATCGTCGAACACAATGTTTGCGGACTTGCCACCAAGCTCGAGAGTCACGCGCTTGATGCCGCGCGCCGCCTGTTCGTAGACGGCCTGGCCGGTTTTGTCGCCCCCCGTGAATGCGATCTTCGCCACGTCGCGATGCGTGATGAGAGGTTCACCCACTTCGTTGCCAAATCCGGTGATGATGTTGACGACGCCCGGCGGAAATCCGGCCTTTTCGAAAAGTTCACCAAAGGCGAGCGCAGAAACCGATGAATGCTCCGACGGTTTCAACACAACGGTGTTGCCCGCCGCCAGTGCCGGCGCAAGTTTCCACGCGGCGAGCAGCAGCGGCGAGTTCCACGGCGTCAGCGCGGCGACAACGCCGAGAGGTTCTTCACGCGTGAAGTTGAAGAAACCGGGCTTGTCGGTGGGCAACACGCGGCCTTCGATCTTGTCCGCTAATCCTGCAAAGTAGTGAAACCATTTTGGCGCATAGTGCAGCTGTGCGCGCATTTCCGAGATCAGCTTGCCGTTGTCGGTAGTTTCCAGTTCGGCAAGGGCCGCTGCTTCGTCAGCGAGAAGATCGGCAAGTCGCCGTAGCAACGCACCGCGCGCGCTGGCGGTGAGATGATGCCACTGGCTATTGTAAAATGCCCTCTTCGCTGCGGAAACAGCCCGGTCCGCGTCAGTCTTTCCGCCTCGGGGAATCAATGCCCACGGCTGCGCCGTGTAGGGGTTCATGGATTCGAACCATTCACCGGATGCGGCTTCCACCCACTCACCGCCAATCAACATGCGATGTTTTTTCATGAATGCGCAGTATAGCTGAGGCGGGTTGGGAAGTGATTTAGTGAAGAGTCCCTCGCCCGAAGGGAGAGGGATTCACGTTCCCGATTCGGTCAGTACGCGATCCAGTGCTTCTTGCAAAAGATGGGATTCTTCTGCGCGGCATTTGAAGCCGATATACCCATCCGGGCGGACGACAATCAGCCGGCCATCGAATGGTCCATAGCGTTTTGAGAGAGCTTCAGATTTCGGCATTATTTCGACGGCAAGCACGTTCGGGAACCGCCGTTGAATCCCTTCGATGACAGGAGAGACGGCGCCGCCTCGCGGCATCACCAGCAGGGTGAAATATGCATGCCGCAATTTGTCGAAGAGCGTACCGCCGCCTTCAAAGTCAATATCCGGCGCGCGGTCCCCGATGGAGGGGCCACTGATTTCCGTCAGTTCGGCGGGATTCCGGACGTATTCCTTATATGTATAGGCCACACCGGAACAGGTGTTCACGACTTTCTTCTTATACTCCGGATCAAACATTGTCTGCGTTCGACTGGCAATGTCCCTTCCGTGCTTCATGAAAATATCGTGCAGCGAAGACGCCGCCCAGATGACTTGTTCAGCCACAGGCCGGCGCTCCGTCTCGTAGGTTTCGAGTAATTCCGGCTTCGCATAGCCTTTCAGAACGAGCGCGAGTTTCCATCCCAGATTGAATGCGTCCTGCATGCAGCAGTTCATTCCCTGTCCGCCGGTTGTCGAATGAACGTGCGCGGCGTCTCCTGCTAGGAATACGTCTCCCTGTCGGAAGGTATCGGCTAACCGAACCCACGTTTCCCACTTCGAATGCCACACCACGTCGCCCATGGTGACTCCATCGAAGTGGAGATCGAGGAGACGCATAAATGCCTGCTGCGGTGTGAGGTTTGGATCCGCGGCTTCACCGCGATCACTCAGCAGCAATCGAAAGTGACCGCCAGGAAGCGGCGCGACCATTAGAAAATGATCTGTGCCCACACAGTAGTGAAAATAGTCTTTCCAGTCGGGAAATCCGTTTAGAAAGATGTCGAGGTTTTGAAAGAAGCTGCCTTTATAGTCCTGTCCCTTGACGGACATGCCCAAGCCTCGCCGCACGCGGGAATTGATACCGTCGGCCGCGACCAGATACCGGCATCGGATCTGCTCTTCCTCGTCGCCTCGATCGGCATGGGTAATCCGCGCCGTAACCCCATCGTCCTCCAGAGTGAGATCCTGAAACGCGGTGTTGTACTCGATGGTCTTGCCGAAGTGGGTGCGGGTGTATTCGCGAACGAACGTCTCGGTCTCGCTCTGGCTGTGCGCGAAAATGCAGTTGTAGCGGGAATCCACCGTAGTGTAATCGAGGCCTGGACGGACTTCGGTTCGCTCGCCGTCACGCAGGAAGTGCATCACGTAACCCTTGCACCACAGATCGCGATCGAGGATGCGTTTACTGATTTCCTTATCCACGAGATCGAACATCTCGACGGTGCGTGCGTGCATCGCGATGGCGCGAGTCTCACGGGCCGGGCCCGGCATCCGTTCGATGCATCGATACTCGACACCGCGGCGCGCCAGTTCCATGGACAGCACACACCCGACGGCGCCGCCCCCGACGATCAGCACCGGGACTTCACTGATTTTGGGCATGCCTGGTTTTCCTCAAACGCATTGAAATTCTCTTATATCGTGCGATGCAAAACCGAATGGCTGTAAGCGCGGTCACAGACCGCGCTTACAGTTTCTCTTTAGAACATCAGCTTCATCGATAATTGCATCTGCCGAGGATTAAACATGGTTCGGGGCGTACCGAAAAGAGGATTCGGTTCCGGCGGCCCGGCTACTGGACAACTTCCGACCTGGCTGGACTGAATCGCCAGACTCGCCGAATCTTTATATTCGCGGGGTTCCTGCCCTCCGCACAGGTTGTAGGTACCGTAAACTCCGACAACCTCATCCACGTTCACATGATTCATCAGATTGAAAGCGTCGACGGCGATTTCGAGCCGAGTGCCTTCCCGGGCAAAGTGGAAAGTGCGCGCGAGCCGAATATCCCATGTCTGCAGGCTGTCTCCCTTGTAGGTATTGCGAGAGAGATTGCCGACACGATCCGCAGCTGGAATGAGGTCATTGTTGGCATCGAAGCCGACAAACAATGTAAATGGCCGCGGACTTTGAAGCGTGACGATGTTGCTCAGCAGGAAGTTTCGGAAGAAACCGGTGGAAGGCCCCGTGAACGAGAAATTCGATACCAGCCGGTGGCGGGCATCCTGGTTTGACGTGGCGCGTTCCAGCCCTCGTCGAAAGACATCCTCTGGAACGCTGATGAACGTCGCAAACGTGCCATCGTCGAGTGTGTGCGAAAGCGTGTAGCTGGCGTTGATATTGAAATATTTACCCGCAGTCTTATTCACCTGCAAAGTGCCGCCGTGATAAACGGAATTTCCCGTGAGATCGTTGCAGCAGATCAGTCCCGCAGGATAGCGGGGAACGCCGCTGTAGTAATTCTTTCCGGCAGGATAGCCCGGCGGGGCGGTTCCGGCCGCGGCACAGGGATACGCTCCGCCTGAAACACCTTCAACGGGACAGAGATTGCCGAGGGTGGAGCGCAGAAGATGATGCGCGGCAACAAACAGATAGCCGGCGCCGACAGTGAACCCGTGACCAATGTCTCGATTGATTTCCAGGCTCGCCTGTTCGGAATAGGCAATAGGGCTCTTACGATCCGTATAGCTGTACCCGACAGGAGTTGGTGCGGCGGCGGTGCCGAGTACGGCATGAGATATGACCTGGCCGTTCTGGAAAAAATTGGCGGCGATCTGCGCCGGCGTCGGCACACCCGGCACGGGGATGTAGGGATACTGATTCAGTTGATAAACGGCACTTTCCGCACCGATCCGATTCGGCGGCAGATCTGCGTTTGGCAGAACGGCGGGACGCTGAGGATAGGTGATGAACAGAAATGAGAGGGCATACCGATCGTCGAAGATTCCGAAACCAGAGCGAATAACGGTCTTCCTGTCCGGCGAGTAGGCAAGTCCGACCCGCGGCTGAAAGCCCATATGGCTCACGTCCATCTGCGCAGAAAGCCCTGACTCGAAGTCGTATCGCAAACCATAGTTGAGCGTCAGCTTTGGCGTGGCCTTCCACTGATCCTGAATGAAGAACCCGAAATAGTTGTGATTCAGATTCACGGAAAAGTTCGGCTCCTGCTCCGGCAAATAGGCATAAGGCCATCCATTCACCGGCAGAGTCTCGGCGACACCGGGCGTGAAGGTGACGGAAGTCCCCAGCGGAGCAGATTGAAATGCGATCGGAACGCCGTTGGCAAGATCCGCAGGATTCGGACCGGGAACAGCAGGGAAAGGCGGAAGGCCCGGAGCACCGAACGGCGGCAGAGCCATCGGACATGGTCCAGCCGCAAAGTTCGAGGGAATGGCTGCAGAAGGCTTCACAAAGTTGGCAAAATCCACGAGGCAGTTAAGGCCAGGGATAACGATGCGTATCGGCGTGAACCCAGGCCACAGAACGTAATTTCTGACGTGATTGACATCGGCGCCGAAGCGCAAGAAGTGTTTTCCACTGATCCACGACACGGAGTCCGACCCTTGATATCGGGTTTCCCAGATCTTATCGAGGACGCCGAAGTTGTGCCCGAACAAAAGCTCATTGGGAATATCGAGATTGGGCTCACCCGTCACGCCCGGAAAATTATAGTGCCGACGCGCATACTGCCCGAGCGCCGTGTTGACCATATTATTCCCCATCTGCGATGTGAGTGTACCGGACACCGACTGGTCATTCAGATACACGTTGTGCCCGCTGCTGGGGGCACCGATGCCTCCGCCATCGAGCGTGGCGCCCACAAGCTGGTTCAAGTCCCGCGCATCTTCGATGTTGTATCGAACCGAAAGCTGGTGGCGCGCACTGAGCGAATGGTCAATTCGGGCAAAGCCGTAGTCATTGTCTTTTGTTTTCAGGATGCCGAGATTCTCCGGAGGCAGACCCATCGCGGATTTCGCGGCATTGATGAGACCGATGTTGTTGATCAGCACCGTAGGATATGTCGGAGATTCGCCGCGGCGTTGTCCTTCATAGTTGAGGAAGAAGAACGTTTTGTCCTTTGCGATGGGACCGCCAAACGTGAAGCCAAACTGATTTTGGCGAAGTGTGTTTGGTTGCGGCTCAGGCTGTAGAAGCGATCGGGCGTTCAGAGCGTTATTTTGAAAATAGTCATATACCGAACCGTGAAAGCTATTGGTGCCGGACTTCGTCACGATATTCACAATGCCGCCCAATGCCCTGCCATATTCCGCACCAAAACTGTTGTTCACTACACGGAACTCCTGAACGGCCTCCTGCGCCGGAGAGGCGCGTTGAGAACCTGTCACGGTATTGATGTTGTCGGCGCCGTCGACGGTCACCTGATTGCTGAGGTCGCGCATGCCTGCAAATGAAACGCGGCTCACTTCAAATTCCGTGATGGTCGATCCCACACTGGTACGGCCCGTGGTGACGCCCGGCGTTAAGAGAGCAAAGTCCGTAAACAGGCGGCCGCTTATTGGCAGGCTTGCGATCTGTTTCGTCTCGATCACACTGCTGAGCTCGGTCCGCGTGGGCTCGATTGGCGGAGCCTCGACGGAAACATTCGCGACGTCCTGGCGGCCCTGCACAGCGAGCGCGACGTCGAGAGTCGCTGTTTGTCCAACCGTCAGCTGTATACCGGATTGAATACGCGGTTCAAAGCTGGCGGCAGTCACCGTCAGCTCATAAGACCCGGGCGGAAGGTTCGGTACGATGTAGTACCCGGATGAGTCTGAAGTCGCCGTGTATGTACGATTGGTGTCGATGTTCCGAATGCTGATACTGGCGTTCGGAACCGCCGCTCCGGTGCTGTCTCGCACCGTTCCGTTCAATTGGGCGACTGCAATTACCGCCTGGGCGAACGCAGAGTTAACGAACGTGGGCCCCACTGCTGAAAGAAGAATCACGGTGAGAAGAGCAGGCAAGATGCGTTTCATATCCACTTCCTCCGCGAAAATGATCGATCCGCCCGGAAGTCGAAAATCGAAAACAGCGATTCCTGGCAGAACCGAGAAATTACATCCCGCGAGTAGCCGAGACCGACAAGACCACGCTTTCAGGGAGATAACATCGAAACAAACTCCTGCGGTCTACTGGAACTTTCATCCACTCGCGCCACCACAGTTGAATCGGACCTGCATTCCAGACACGGTGAAAGAAATGCCGTCGGAAAGTGCGAGGTCAGGATTGCGTGGAATGATCCTACACTTTTGCAGTACGCGGCTTCAAGCGCGACAGATGGGCGAGAAACGATATGGCGACTCGAGCAGCTATCCCCTTGCCCGTTTCCTTGATAGTCCCGGTGGAAATAGGAATTTCCCCTGAACAATCACCGAATCGTCACGCCGGCCCAGCGTTCTATCGGTTTCACAATCTCAGTGATGTCGGCATCATGACCTTCGCTGGCCTCTGCGACTGCAATGAGCTGGCGCACCGCATTACCCACCATCATGGGAATACCGAGCGCATCGGCTTCTTCCAGACATAACCTCACATCCTTGTTAAGCAGCGCCATTGGGAATCCGATGTCGAAGGTTCTGGTAAGTACAGCCTTGGGAATCTTGTGCGCTGTGGCGCTGTTGCGAGCGGTGCCCGCGTTGAGCACATCGATAATCTGTTTCGCATCGAGCCCTGCTTTCACGCCCATCACTACAGCTTCGGAGGAAATTGCCAGGGCAGTCGCTGACAAGAGATTATTCAGAAGCTTCATTGTCTGCCCCTGACCCGGTTTGACGCCAACGTGAAAGACAGTTCCGAGATTTTCCAGAATGGGAGTCAGGCCAGAGACGAGATCCTGCGGACAGGAAAGCATGACCGCAAGAGTTCCGTTATCCGCACCGGCAAGACCGCCGCTGACAGGCGCATCCACTCCGACCATTCCTTTTGCCGCGAGACCTTCGGCGATGCGCCTCGCGTATGCGGAACCGGTTGTCGACATGTCCACCACGATTCGGACGCGGCTTCCCTCGGATACGCCGTTCGACCCCAGCACCACGGATTCAACGATGGGTGGCGTGGGCAGACATACGAACACGATCTCACAGGCGCATCCGACTGCCGCAGGTGAACTCGCCGCCGTGGCTCCCAGGCCCTGCAGCTCGTGCACGGCGGTATCGTTCGTATCGTAAATGGTAAGCGCGGTACCGGCTTTCAGTAGGCGCCGCGCCATGCGGCCGCCCATCCGGCCCACGCCAACAAATCCTGCATTCTGTCCGGTCATTGTTCGTCCTTCCTGAATCAGATACCCATTTCCTTGAATGCTTCTTTTGCAATGCGGAAGCTGTCGACTGCCGCGGGAACGCCGCAGTAGATCGCCACCTGGAGAAAGACCTCTTTGATGTCGTCCTTGCTCAGCCCGTTCTTGATCGCGCCTTTCACATGAACCTTGATCTCGTGCGGGCGATTGAGCGCCGAGAGCATGGCGAGATTGAGCAGACTGCGCGTCTTCTTGTCGAGACCGGGCCTTCCCCACACGGCCCCCCAGCAATACTCCGTCACGAGTTCCTGCATCGGGCGATTGAAGTCGTCCGCAGTGGCGAACGCCTGGTCGACAAAATCGGCACCCAGCACTTGCTTGCGAATGCTTAGTCCTTTTTCAAAAGTTTCCTTGTCCATGAATCACTCCTTAAATAATTTGAGGACGGGAGGCCGAATTCAAAAATGCACTTATTGGAGCTGCAATAATCCCATATAGAATTCATTGCTTGTTCCCAAATAATGCGTAAGGAGGGGGACATTACAGCGAAAGGTTGGTTTTCACATAGGCTCCATTCCACGTACTGTTTCCCACGCCGCTACGACAACTTCATTCGTGGTAGAGTGTCGCGGCAATTATGGAAAACGACGTTTGGCAGATTTACGCCGTGCGTTACGCTTCGCACGAGCGCAAGTCACGTGAAAATTTTCTAGGTATTGATCCTCATGAGGATTCGCCCATGCCGATGGATTATTTCGTCTGGGCTCTAATGAGCGGAGACCGGTCTATCGTCGTAGACACGGGCTTCGACGAACCGATGGCCCGGCAGCGGGGGCGCCAGTACTTCAGGTCCCCGGATGTGGGATTGCGTGAGATCGGTGTAGATGCCGCAACCGTCAAAGACGTGGTGATTACCCACATGCACTACGATCACTGCGGCAATCACAACATGTTTCCCTACGCGCGCTACCATGTGCAGGACCGGGAAATGAATTTCTGCACCGGCCGCGCAATGACGCACAGCTTCGCGCGATGGCCATTTGAAGCCGATGATGTCTGTGCGATGATCCGGCGGCTGTACGCCGGGCGACTCGTGTTTCACGACGGCGACACCGATATCGCCCCGGGCGTCACCACCCATCACGTCGGCGGTCACACCATGGGAATGCAAATTGTGAGAGTTAACACGAGGCGGGGATTTGTCGTACTGGCGTCGGATGCGTCGCACTACTACGACAATATGGAGCGCGAGATTCCCTACCCCATCGCCTTCAACCTCACCGAAGTTCTGGAAGGATATCGCCGCGCCTACGCATTGGCGAGTTCGCGTGATCACGTGATTCCCGGACATGACCCGCTCGTATTGGCTCGCTATCCGGCGGCCCGTCCGGAATTGAAAGGTTGGATCGTACGTCTGGATTAATCGCAGAGCTGCCGTGGTATCGCCAGGTTTCGCGTGATCAGTGGCGCGCCTTCTGGGCCGTATTCCTCGGCTGGATTGTCGACTCCTTCGACTTCAACGTTCTCACCTTTATCGTCATCGATATTCAGCGTAGCTTCACGGTGGATCGCGCACTGGCCGGATTGCTGGGAACAGTAACGCTCGCGATGAGGCTGGTCGGCGGAACGCTGGCCGGAACGGCTTCCGATAAATGGGGGCGAAAACTTCCTCTGCTTTTTTCAGTTCTCTGGTTCTCGATATTTGCCTTCCTTGCGGGCTTTTCGACATCTTATGCGATGTTATTCGCACTACGTGCTCTCTTCGGCCTGGGGATGGGCGGTGAGTGGGCTGCCGGGATGCCGCTCGTGCTGGAGCACTGGCCGGCAAAATTGCGCGGGTTGGCATCCGGGTTGTTACTAGGCGGCTGGTATTGGGGATATCTGCTCTCGGCAGCGGTGTTTCAGTTTGTCTACCCGTTGTTTTCGGGAAGGCCCGATCTCGGATGGCGCGTTATGTTCTGGGCGGCGATTCTTCCCGCGTTGTTGACATTGTGGATTCGAACGCGAGTGCCTGAAAGCCCCATCTGGCTGGAGCGACAGCGTCACATGCAGCAGGCGCAACGCGAAGGTCGAGTGGTGAAAGAACCCCGTATATCGATCCTTGAGATCTTCAAACCCCGACTTCTGTGGACAACCATTCAAACGACCGCGGTGATTGGTTCGTTCATGTGTATCTATTACTCAGTGAATTTCTGGTATCCGACGTTCCTGCGCGATGCCAGCCGGCCGGTGTTGCCGTATCTGGCGGCGTTCAACGTTGGTGCCATCGTGGGCACCGCGGTTTGGGGACGTCTGTCGGAAACAGTCTTAGGCCGCCGCGGCGCCGGAAGCATCACTCTGGTCCTGGGGATCGCATCTCTCCCGTTTTATCTGCATGCGCAGACTTCGGTGACACTCTGGATCGGCGCATTGATGATGGGGGCCTTTGGTATGGGCATCTGGGGAATGGCGCCCGCATACACGCTCGAACGGTTTCCGACGAGTGTCCGGGGCGTTGGACCGGGATTCTGTTACCACGCCGGCGCAGCACTCGGAGCGATGATGCCCTGGGCACTGGGCTTGCTTCAGGACCGGGGTATGACGTTGGTGAATGGCATGACCATCGCCATGCTGATCTCCGCCGCGGTCGCGGCTGCCTCGCTCTGGCTCGGCCCCGAGACGCGCGGCCGCAAGTTCGACGTGGATTAGACCAGCGTCTTCCGGTCCGGAAACGCCTTGACCCAGCGATTGATGCGAACGCTCGCACGCATATCGTTTATCCAGAACGGATCGTCCTTGAAGATATCGCGGACTTCCGCTTCGTCCTGCGCTTCAATGATCCACAATCCCCCGAGCGCGCGATCCGACGGGATTTCCCGAACGGAACCCGCCACCAATACTTTGTCTTTCTTGCTATCGAGGAAGGAGAAGTGCTCCGCCAGGAGCTTCTGGCGAAGCTCGGCAACGTCGGGCTTGTCTTCAAATTGAACTATGAACAGCATGTCGCTCCCAATTTAGTACGTGTATTTCCATGCAGTCGGCGCAGACTTCACGCGTGACGCGGCAACATTCTATAACCGATTTGCCGCACAACGGGACGTCGATAATCTGTTTCCGGCGTCGTCACTTCTGCTGTTCGTCGAGAATTGCATGGAACATGGCCTCTTCAATATCGGCTTCGGCCATACATGTGGAAGGAGAGATGAAAGGATTGGGAGCGCCGGTTTTCAGTTTTGCGAATTTCGCCTGCATATCGTACTGCGCACCGTGATCGCCCAGCTGAACATCGCAAGGAAGGGTACGAATCAGTTTGAATGTTCGAGTGAACTCCGCGGCAATAGCGGGCGCGACGACGGCCGGCGGACGGAGGCTGCAGCCCAGAAGAACATTGTATTTCTTGCCACCTTCCTCTGCGGTCGTCGTCCAGGTCGTGCACCCGCGCGTGTGGCCGGGCGTCAAATGTGCCACGAGAATCGTGTTGCCGAGCGTCACCTTGTATCCGTCGTGGATGATCCTATCGATGGGATGTTCCTTGCCACCGGGTTTGAGCGCCTGCAGCGCCGGTACATCTTCGGCCATTGCAATCACCTGGGCGTTGGTCATCTGACGGACCAGCGCGTCGCCTTCCTGGTGATCGACATGCGCGTGGTTTCCGAGCAGTATTTTGATGTCGGAAAATTTGAAGCCGAGTTGTGCAACGGACCTTTCGATGCCCTGAACGTTGCGTTCATAAGTGCTGTTGAGGAGCATGTGTCCCTGCGGGGTCACAATCAGAAACGAGCTGAGCGTGCGGGTTCCGACATAGTAAATGTTGCCGATGACTTTGTGTGGGGGGAATTGCGTTGTCTGATCTGCTTCCGTTCCCATGTTGCGAGTCAGGATCGAACTCGGCGTGAAGGTCTGGCCGTGGACAACGATTGACGGATGATCCGGCTGCGGAGCCTGGGCATAGTTCAGTGGGTCCGAATTGAGCATGAAGGCCGCAGCAGGAAGCAGGATAATTATCAGTCTGTTTTTCCGAATCATTAAATCCTCGCGATTTCCGTATTCTAAATGCTTTGGATTCTAACTTTGATCAAAGTATCTGTTGTCTGCAGGCGCGGTCATAAAAGGTGTGGATGAAGATTTCAGGAAACTTTTCCCCCTCGGCCACCGTTATACTTTGTGGTGCTCACATGAGACAGCTCTACTATTTTTTTGCTGACGCGGCTCTGATCGCACTGCGGTCGATTTTTGCGCAGAAGATGCGGGCGTTTCTCACCTTGATCGGCATCATCATTGGTGTGTCGTCGGTCGTGGTCGTCGGCGCGTCTATCAGCGGATTTAATTCTTATATCGTCTCTACCGTTTCCCGAATCCTGGGCGTGAACCATTTCATGATGGATCGGTTCGCCCACCAGGGCGAATGGTCCGACGAAGACTGGGATCGAGCAGTAAAGCGCAACAAGGAATTCCGGATCGCCGACTACGAGTGGCTTGCGGCGAATTGCAGCAAGTGCAAGGAAGTCGGAGCCGAGACCAGCAACAACATCGACTTGAAGTACGAAGGCAGGGAGCTATTTGGCACTCAGATCGCCGGTGTTACCGCCAACATGGGCGAGATCGAAAACAAGACCATCGTCATTGGACGTTTTATCGCCCCCCATGAAGTAGAACATTCCGCACCTGTCGCCGTGATCGGCGGCGAAGTCCGAACCAAATTTTTCGAAGGCATCGATCCGATCGGAAAGACGCTGAAAATCGGCGACATGCCTGTCACGATCGTTGGCGTGGAAGAAATGCGCGGACCATTTCTCGGGCAATCCATTGACAATCACATCTACATTCCTATTACGACGTTCGGCAAGATTTGGGGACGCGACCGGGATATTCAACTCCACGGCAATGCCGCCACGACAGATGCGTTGAAGGCCGCGATCGAAGATGCCCGCATCGTGATGCGGAACCGCCACAAGTTGAAAGGCAAAGATGAGGACGATTTCGGCATCGTCAACACGGATGCGCTGACCGGCCAGATCGATCGATTTACCGGCGCGATTGCCGCCGTCGTCACGCCGGTAACGCTTCTCTCGCTGGTTGTCGGCGGCATCGTGGTGATGAACATCATGCTGGTCTCGGTCACCGAGCGTACCTTCGAAATCGGGCTGCGAAAAGCGGTGGGTGCGCTGAAGAAACAGATCCTCCTGCAATTTCTGATCGAGTCCTCTCTTCTGACAGCGGTGGGCGGAGTGATCGGCCTGTTCGTGGCCTCGATCATTTCGTGGATCGTCCGCACTTCGACTCCGATTCCGATGACGATCACTGTTGGGTATATTGCGCTAGCGTTAATTGTATCCGGAGGAATTGGAATGATCGCCGGTATCTATCCGGCATGGAAGGCATCTCGTCTGGATCCCATCGTGGCGATGACGAAAAACTGATCGATGAAACTCAAACTTGAGAAATTTGTTCCTACAGAAACCGTGTTGATGGCGCTCGGATCCCTGCGTTCGAACAAGTTTCGGAGCGCGCTGACGGTGCTCGGCATTGTCGTGGGTATCATCACCGTCGTGCTGGTGGCTTCCATCCTCACGGGACTGCGTTCGAGCATCACTTCGATGATCGAAGAATACGGGACAAACAATATTTACGCCTTTCATCTTTCAACCGGACCTCGCGTCGGCAACCGCGACCGTACCGAGTACCAGCGCAAGCCCCTGTCGCCGCCCGACGGTGATGCCATACTCGCCCAGGTGCCCTCGATCGAACAGCTCGCCAACGTGCTGTTTCTATGGCGTCTCGACAGCACATTGCGATACCGCGGCGAGAAATATCGGAGGGGTCAGTTATCGGGCGTTACGGCGCCATATGCCGCAGTCACCAATGTTTCGGTCGCTGAGGGACGATTCATAACGGAATCCGACAATACTCATCGGCGCGACGTCATCGTGATTGGTCCCAACGTTGTGACCGCGCTTTTTCCGAACCAGTCGATGATTGTCGGATCGCAGGTGGAACTGGTTGGCCGGCCATTCGAAGTCATTGGCGTACTCGAGAAACGCAAGGCCACGTTTTTTGGCGAGAGCCAGGAAGACAACGCCCTGTACATACCTTTTGAGACGGGACGCAAGCTGTCACCTCAATCCACGGACATGATGCTGCAGATGCGGACGCGGCCGGGTACGCTCGGCGCCAGTCTCAATCAGGTGGAAGCCGTTCTCCGACGCCAGCGGGGACTGAAATACAATCAGGAAGACGATTTCGACCTTCAAACCGCGAACCGAATCATTGAGCAGTTCGATAGCATTGTTGCTTATATCGGGTTGTTTGCGATCGCGATCTCGTCGGTCGGACTTCTCGTGGGTGGGATCGGCGTAATGAATATCATGCTGGTCAGCGTTACCGAGCGCACACGGGAAATCGGCATCCGCAAAGCCATCGGCGCGCGAAAAGGCGACATTGTCCGGCAGTTCCTGTTTGAAGCTATGACGCTGACTTTTCTAGGGGGACTACTGGGGACGATCGTCGCAATTGCCATCAGCTATATCATCAAGGTGCTTGTTCCAACACTTCCCGCGGCTGTGCCAGCATGGGCCGTTATCAGCGGCCTGGTTGTGTCCACAAGTATTGGATTAGTCTTTGGAGTCTGGCCCGCAAGAAAAGCAGCGAATCTCGATCCTATCGAATGTCTCCGCTACGAGTGAGCCCCGCGACGGTCCTATTTAGGAACCCTGCCGGCTGAATTAATACTGAATTCGTATCATGGAATTCCTGAATTTCGCACACTGCAGCACTGCGAAGGCTTCACATCTGAAGCATATGGAAAGGTACCGCAATCCGAATGAAAACCTTTGACATGAACCTTGGATAAACATACTGTTCGGCCAAATGCAGCGTGGAGGTAGCGATGAATCAATCGTTTCGAGCTCTGGCCATCGCCCTGTTGTTGCTCGCGATGCCGTTGATGGCGCACCATTCTTTTTCGGCGCAATATGACAGCACAAAACCTATCAAGCTGACCGGAAAAGTCACCAAAGTCGAGTGGACCAATCCCCATATCTACTTCTATATCGACGTTAAAGACGAGAAAACCGGAAAGGTCACAACCTGGGCGTTGGAAATGGGAAGCCCCAATGCCCTGATGAGACTCGGTTGGAGTCGGAATTCGATGAAGATCGATGACGTTGTGAATGTTGAGGCGACTCTCGCGAAGGACGGCAGCAACCTTGCGAATGTCCGGACTGTAGTCCTCGCCAGCAATGGCAAGCGGTTGCTTGCAGGCTCAAGCGAAGGAACGACTCCGTAGATTCTGGAGGATGGAATGAAGATTCTCTTTGCGCTCCTCGCGGGTATAACGGTGTTTTGCGCGATTGTCCATGCGCAGTGGGTGAAAGTTCCAACCGCCAATACTCCGCTTGGGGCCGATGGCAAACCGAATCTGACTGCTACTGCGCCTCGATTGCCCGATGGCAAGCCCGATCTGTCAGGGATCTGGGAACCCATTTCTCCCAAATATCTCAGGGATCTCGCAGCAGACTTGAAACCCGGCGAGGTTCCTTACCAGCCATGGGCAAAAGCACTCGTGGATTCCCGAGCCGACGGCTCGCACGCGAGAGAGGAGTCCGATGCGAACTGCCTTCCGCAGGGTATCCCGAAGATCGCAGCTGCTCCCGCGCCATGGAAGATCATCCAGTCGGCTGGAACGATCGTTATTCTCCATGAAGCTTTCAATCTTTGGCGCCAGGTCTTTCTGGACGGCCGGCAATTCGCAGAAGATCTGAATCCTTCCTGGCTGGGTTATTCGATTGGAAAGTGGGATGGCGACACCCTTGTCGTCGAATCGAAAGGCTTCAATGGAAAGACATGGCTGGATCAGGCTGGCAAACCCACGACCGAGGCCCTGCATGTCACCGAACGGTACCGGCGCAAGAACTTCGGAACGATGGAAATCCAGATCACGATCGATGACCCGAAGGCCTATACAAAACCATGGACCGTCACTGAAGAAGTTCGTCTGGTGCTGAATACTGACCTGCTCGAGTTCATTTGCAATGAAAATAATCGCGACCTGGCACATTTGCCGGGTAATGCTTTGCAGTGAAGTAGAAACTAACCCAAAATGTTTCGGGCCACCCTCTCCCTTCGGAGGTCCTTCGCAGAGGGATCTGTTCCTCTCGATCGGAATGTATACTGGCTGCCGGTCACTTCATGTTTAAGAAAATCCTGATTGCGAACAGAGGCGAGATCGCCGTGCGTATCGTCCGCGCATGTGTGGAAATGAAAATCGGCACGGTCGCGGTTTATTCTGATGCGGATTGCGCCGCTCTGCACGTGCGCATGGCCGATGAAGCGATTCATATTGGGCCGGCGCCATCCCGAGAGAGTTACCTGGTCATTGAAAACATTATTCGCGCGGCAAAGCAAACAGAAGCGGACGCGATCCATCCCGGCTATGGATTCCTTTCAGAGAATGCCACGTTTGCGCAGGCTTGTGCCGATGCAGGAATTACCTTCATTGGCCCGTCTCCGAAAGCAATTGCATTGATGGGATCGAAAGTTGAAGCCAGGCGCGCGGTGTCGCGCTTCGGAGTGCCGATGGTCCCCGGTACTTTGGATCCGGTCGAACGAGACGAAGAAGCGAGGACCGTGGCGGCATCTGTCGGTTATCCGATCATGCTTAAAGCTTCAGCGGGCGGCGGTGGCAAGGGCATGCGTCTGGTTCGGTCCGATGCCGAACTGATCGATGCGCTTAGAAACACCCGCGCCGAAGCCAGTGCCGCATTTGGCGACAGCGCGGTATACATTGAGAAATTTGTGGTTGAGCCGCGCCACATCGAGATTCAGGTATTCGCGGACACACATGGGAATGCGGTCCACCTTGGCGAGCGGGAATGCACTATCCAGCGCCGACATCAGAAGGTGATTGAGGAATGCCCCTCACCCGTCATGGACTCCGATCTGCGCGGGCGAATGGGAAAGGCGGCTCTCGATGTGGTGCGTGCCGCGGAATATACGAACGCTGGAACTGTCGAATTTCTCGTCGATCGCAATCGGCATTTTTACTTTCTCGAAATGAATACGCGTCTTCAGGTGGAGCATGCAGTAACGGAAATGGTAACTGGCATCGATCTGGTGAAGGAACAAATTCGCGTTGCGAATGGAGAAGAGCTTGGATTCTCCCAGGACGACATTGCGATGAATGGTTGTGCCATCGAATGTCGAATTTATGCGGAAGACCCGAACGACAACTTTTTCCCATCGCCCGGAATGATTCAACTGCTTCAAACGCCTTCAGGGCCGGGAATCCGAGATGACAGTGGTGTCTATGAAGGGTGGACTGTACCGATCGATTATGATCCCTTGATATCGAAACTCGTCGCCTGGGGACCGACGCGACCGGAAGCGATGGACCGAATGCAGCGCGCACTTCGCGAGTATCGCGTAAAAGGAATTCAAACGAATCTGAGTTTCTTCAGGGAACTTCTGAACGACTCCGATTTCCGAAGCGGGCATTTGGATACCGGTTTCATCGAAAAGTGGATGAAGAACCGCATTGCCCCTTCTCCTCCATCTCAGGTCGAATTGGACCTGGCGGTACTTAGCGCAATTCTCGCCGAGATGGAAAAGGGGAAGACTCCCGCCGAATTGGCCGAGACAGATTCCAATGGAATCCCCAGTCTCTGGAAGACAACGGGGCGGCGACAGAGTCTGCGCCACTGATGCATTTTAAGGCGATCATCAACGGTGAAGCGGTTGAAGTGGCGTTCGAACGCACCGCCACCGGAATCGAAGCGGCAGTCGAAGGACGGAAATATTCGTTGGATGTTTCACGCGTAAAACCAGGAGTCTTTTTGCTGAATCTGGACACGCGTTCCATCGAAGTTTCTGTATTGTCAGAAGGAGATACTTCTTCCATTTCCGCCGTTTCCATTAGTGGTCACCGAATTCCAGTTGAGATTCTGGATGGACGAAAGATGCTGCAGCGCACAAGCCGCAACAGTGAGCGCGGCGGTGCTTCGGAAATCCGTGCGCCGATGCCGGGAAAAATTGTTCGGATTCTGCTGACCGCAGGCGCAGAAGTTGCCGCTGGTCAGGGTATCGTTGTCATGGAGGCAATGAAGATGCAGAACGAGATGAAGTCTTCAATGTCCGGAAGAATCCGAAAAATCGAAGTTGTTGAAGGGGAAACGGTTCGATCCGGGGATTTGATCGCTATTGTGGAGGCCATTCCGGGTTCGGCATAGCTGAAGGTGCGATGATTTCAAAAGCCCCGAAGCTCGTCAGGCAGCTTGCCTTCACGGAGCTTCGGGACTTTCTATTTTGCGAAGACCGCTACGGGCTGACAGAGGCGCGATTAAAGTCGTGCAATACGATTTGAACCGGTTTCGCCATGACGGTATTCGTCCGCAATTTTCGTCCATTCAACGATGCGGCCCCCGTCTTCACGAATTCTGCGTTTTGAATTTCCACATAGCCAAATGCGGGAGCGACACCGGTTTCAAGATCGAGAATGATCCGTGTGGACCTCACTTCAATTCCGCGCGATTCCACCCATTCCCGCAGTTCACGATCAGAGCAGTCATGTGGAAGATTGGTGAGAAATATTTCTGCCATTGTGGAGTCTCCTCTGTGCGCAACTCGCTTGCGGCGATTGAGTCCATCGAATCCTCCTCGAGACGGTGCGCTGTTTAGAAACCAAGGGGCATTCTTCCGTGGCGCCTCTTTGCAGTTCTTCACTTTTCAGGATTCTGGCAAGCGACTATTTCACAGAAGTTGCCACGGAGCAACCTATACCGATTCAGAAAAACTGACGTGCTTAACTCCAGGTTTGCAGTGAAAGCTGGAGTGGGTGAAGTCGCCGGAAAAGTTTACTTCCCTGCGGTATCGAGGACGCGCTGGGCGAGATAATTGGTAACCTGCGCCTTATCGCGAGCCACTTCCGAAAATGCGTTCTTGAGAGTCTGGTCCTTGCTGTTGGAAATCACCTGACGAATCTGAGAGCTCACTCGGGCATCAGAGAGTTCCTTCTGACCACCCTGATCCTTTTCCACCAGTTTCACAATATGGTAGCCGTAACGGCTTTGAATGACGGGTGAGGTTTCGCCGACCTTCATCTGCTTTACGACTTCGCCTAACCGGGGGTCGATGTTGGAAATGGCATCAAGCGGCTGAAAGTTCAGATCTCCTCCGGCAGGCGCGGAATTTACATCTTCAGAGTAGTCCCTTGCGACAACCGCGAAATCCTGCCCGCTTTGAATTTCCTTCGAAAGTTTTTGAGCCTTAGCGAGCGCTTCCTCGGGAGTCTTCGCGTCGTCGTGTTTGGCATTCTTCACTTCGATTTCCGGAGCTGGAGTCACGAGGATATGAAGAAGATGATATCCGGGTGGAAGATTGAAGCTGGCCCTGTTCCTGTCGTAGAAATCCTTAATTTCAGCATCGGAGACCGAGACCTTCGATGTAATCTCCTTGCTAACCAGCTTTTCGATCGACTGTGTCTTCCGCAGCTCGCGCTTGATATCGTCAACCGTCATCGCCTGGGCCTTGAGCTGCGCCTGGAAGGCTTCTTCGGTATATTGGCTCTTGAACTCATTGAACTTCAGATCGACTTCCGAATCCGTTGCGGCAAGCCCGGCCTTGGTTGCCATCTCCATCAGAATGTTGTCATTGATCATCTGATTGAGCAGTTGCATCTTCAGGCCCTGGACCTCTTCCGGTGCGGGTGACTGACCGGGCCCCTGAGTCCTGGCCTTGAATTGCTTGTCGAGTTCCGCCATCGTGATGGTCGTGCCGTTAACCTTTGCAGCAAGGTCCGAGGTGGACGTGGATGTCGGCTTACAACCTGCTGCGAATGTCGTTCCAATGAGCAGCCCAATAAATAGTGCAGATAAAGTAGCGCGTTTCATAGCTGGGGGATTGTACCACCGGATGTAGGCATTTCTGCTCCCTGTGCTATACTTTCGCGTCATCTATTTAAGGAGATCGGCTTCATGGCACGTTGTGAAATATGTGAAAAGGGCCCAATGTACGGGCACCGAGTCAGCCACGCCAACAACAGGACCAACCGGCGATGGAATCCAAACCTTCAGCGGGTCAGGGTTGTTGTCGGCAAGACCCCACAGAGGATGCGCGTGTGCACCAGCTGCATCCGTTCGGGCAAAATCACCAAAGCCTGATTCTCCCCTGCAAAATCCAAACTTCCTAAAGGACTACAAGGAGCGTCGAAGGTCATATGAGGGCATCGACCTTGTTGATCCTGCTCCTGTTTCCTTCACTGGCGCTGGCTCAGCAACAGTATTACGGCACAAAAGCGGCCTCCGTCGTACTGCCGCTCCCCGCGGACCCGATGGATGCGCGCCTGCTGACGATAAAAGCCGGCGACTCCATCACATCCGACAATATTCGATCTTCAATCCAGGCACTTTATAGTACCGGCCGTTATCGAACAATCTCCGTAGATGTCAATCCGGTTGCGGGAGGGACCCAGGTATCCTTCATTGTGACCGCCCAGTACTATTTCAGTACAATCCGTTTGGAGCCGGCTAATCTGCTTGATCGGCCGATCACCTCTTACTTTCCTCCGCCTTATGGAAAGAAATTTTCGACGGCGCCCGTAGAGAGGTTCATTACCGAGACGACCAAACTTCTCGAAGAAGTCGGATACTTTAACGTCACGATTACTCCGCAGTACTCCCCGGACGAAACGACACGCCTGATGACGGTCATACTCAAAGCCGACGCGGTCAACGCACCTGCAAAAATTCGAGGCATTGCAATCACCGGAAGTCAGAAATTACTTTCCGATAAGGATCTCCGCCGTGCATTGAAAGTAAGTGAAGGCGATGCCTTCAATGCTGACAAAATTGACAAAGGCATCAACCAAATACGGCAGAAGTTAGTCGACAGCGGGTACCTGACGGCCAAAGTCAGAGCCGATCGAACCTATGACATCTCCATGAACAGCGTGGATCTGGCAATCCAGATCGATCCGGGAAAAACCACGACCGTGCAGGTGACTGAAGAAGGAAGCAAAGATTCCCAGATATCCAGCAAGACCCTTCGAACGCTGGTTCCAATCTTTGAAGAAGGTGCCGTGGATTCGGAACTCGTGAATGAAGGCCGTGACAATATCGTCGGGTATTACCGACAGCTGGGTTTCTTCGACGCATCAGCAACGGCTCAGGTGACTGAAGGAGCAAACCAGTCGGTGCGTGTGGACTATGTCGTCACGAAACGCGACGAACACCGAGTCCGCTCCATTCGAATTCTTGGCGGTGCATTCTTTACGGAAGCCGACATCCTCAAAAAAATGAAAACCAGTGAGGGAAAACTGACCAGCCACGGACTGTTCAGTCCGGAACTTCTACAGTCCGATGTTCGAATGATTGAAACCATGTACCGGAAGGCGGGCTTTCAAAGTACTGTAGTTGAATCCGCAGAGGAACAATCCGCCGATCATGATATCGATATAACGATTCATATTCAGGAAGGTTTGCGTTCGGTTCTCGACGAAATTACATTTACCGGCAATAAAGCGTTTACCGAACCGGAGCTCTGGCAGGAGGCTGGAATTCAGGCGGATCAGGTCTATTCCGCAGCGATCATCGACAACGCCCGGGACGCTCTTGCGGCGATGTATTACTCCCATGGCTATCCGGAAGCGCACATCGAAACTCACCTTGAATTCAATTCCGAAAACAATACCGTGCGTGTTCAATTCGACATTACCGAAGGCTTGCATTACCAGATTGGCTGGATCGTCGTTTCGGGAAATGCGCATACGGCTGAAAAGGTCATCACGCGCAACAGCGGGCTGCACCCTGACGATCCATATAGTCCGGAGGGCCTGCTGGAAGCCCAGCAGAAACTGTATTCGCTTGGACTATTCAATCGAGTGGAAATCGCAACCATTGATCAGGATCTTGGAGCCTACAAGAATCTGCTGATTCAAGTGGAAGAGGCGAAGACGATTGTCGTCACGCCCGGCCTTGGTGTGTCCGAGGCCGGCAGGTTTCGTGGAACCGTTGAACTGTCGGACAACAACTTATTTGGCCTCAATCGGACTCTGGCGGCGCGCGTGCGAGTTGGATACCGTGAAAAGCAATTCCAGACGTCTTACCGTGAACCGCGACTTTTCAATCACGACATTCAGGGCATCGCGGCTCTCACTCTCGATAAGACGGACCACCTGGCTCATGGACAGCGCATTTACCTGTCGAATGAAGTCAACGTCTCGCTGCAAACCGTTCGAAAGCTTTCGAAGACTCGGACGCTGTCGCTGCTGGCCAGCTACGAAACTGTGAATCTTCAGGGCCCTCAGGTTGTTCTGAAGACGGAAGGTTTGATTCAGATAGCGCGGTTAGGGTCGTCCCTGATTACCGACCGACGCGACAGTATTCGTGATCCAACCCGGGGAAATTTCGTCACAACGAGCATCGAAGTCGCCGACAAACACTGGGGATCGGAAGTCAATTTCGTGTCCCTCTTTAACCAGAGCAGCTACTACACACCAGTGCGGGGCGGCGTCCTAGCCGCATCGGCGCGGGTTGGGTGGAAGCCACCATATGGCGGTGATACGGAATTACCCATTTCCGAACGCTTCTTTGCTGGAGGATCGACCACGCTGCGAGGATTCAAGCAGAATGAAGCCGGCCCCTACGCGGGTGGACAACTGATGACAATCGGCAACGTCGAGTATCGATTTCCTGTGAAGTTCATTCCACTCAACAATCTCCGCGGAGGCGTTTTCTATGACACGGGTAACGTCTTCGAGCGTCCTTCGGATTTTTCGTTGTCGGATTTCACACATTCTGTCGGCGCCGGTCTGCGTTATATAACACCCATTGGTCCGATTCGACTCGATATCGGATTTAATCTGAACCCTCAACAGAATACTCCGCCCAAGCCAGCAGACAGGAAGTTCGCCGTACTATTTACACTGGGGCACGCGTTTTAATATGAATCGAAGGCTATCCATTCTCCTGCTGCTTGCAACGTTTTGCTGGGTTCGTCCCTTATCGTTACTGCATGCTGAAGTCATCGATAAGATTGCTGCAGTCGTCGACGGTCGAATCATCACTCTAAGTGATATCCGGCTTGAACGCGAAGTCCAGGCCGTGCTTGGAGATCCTCCGGAGACCAACGAAGAAATTCTGAAATCCATGATTGACCGGGCATTGATGGAAGAAGAAATGGCTCAATTTCCGAGTCTCGACGTCTCCGACGAGGAGGTTGACGAGCGCATGAAGAAAATTACCGACTTCAAAGGAGTGGACCCTTCGGCTATCCGAACCGCTATGGTCCGCAAAATCCAGCGACGGAGGTATCTGGAGCTTCGTTATCAACAATTCATTGTGGTCAGCAACGAAGAAATTGAAAAGGAATACGAAACCACTTTCGTCCCCGAAGCGGTAAAACGAGGCATTGTCGTCCCGGAATTGAAGGATATCGAGGAAAGTCTTCGTATGATCCTCTTCGAAAAGAAGGTCAGCCAGGAAGTGGAAACGTCGCTGCGGGATCAACGCGCAAGGAGCAACGTTGAAAGTTTTTACTAAAAAAATACTTCTCATTTCAGCCTGCGTAATTGCGGTAATTGCGATATCGGCAATCACGGGTGTGCTCGTCTACATCAGCTCTCCCGAGTTTAAGGACACTGCCCGGCAATACGCCCTGCGATCGATCGAAGATGAAACTGGAGGTACGGCCACTCTCGGGCGTCTGTACTGGAATTTGTGGACTCAACGAGTTTCACTCTTTGATATCACCGTCCGCGGTATGGAGCCGGCGGACGGAGACCCGATGGTACATATCGAATCGATTGAAGCCGGGGTAAATCTCCGGAGCTTACTCCAGCGAAAGCTGGATCTGTTCGAATTAACGGTAAGCCGTCCGGAATTTCATTTGTTTGTCGACGCGAAGGGGAATACGAATATTCCGAGCCCGAAGCCACACGAAGCCGGCAAGACGAATTTTCAGTTGTCGATTGAAAATTTCAAAGTTGCCCAGGGAACCGCATTTGTTAATGAGAGACGAATCGATATCAACTTCGTACTGAGAAATCTCGAATCGAATGTGAGCTATCAGGGAGCGAGCCGAATATTGACGGCTCATCTGTCATACGACGGCGTCCTTGAACGCTCTTCCCAATTGCCGATTCCCTATTCCCTTTCGTCGGATTTCGACTACACCAGAGACACCATACTGGTGAAGCACGTTATTGTTTCAGCTGGAAAGTCCCGGATTCAACTTCAAGGCCGCATCAATGATGTTCTTACGGGCAAAATCGCCGGTAAGCTGGATTACAGCGGAAGCGCGACTTTCCCCTTCCTGAACTATTTTTATCCGAAAGAGATTTTCTCCGGAGAAAGCCAGGTGGCGGGTGCCATGGAATTCTCAATCGGTTCGTTCCACACCCGAGGAAGCGCGAAAGGCCCAGGCGTCAAATTCGGAGACTGGACTGCCGGGGAGTTTCGTGGGGACTATGACTATCGGTATCCGGAAAAGCGACTGACGGTTGAACATCTTTCAGCCGCTTTCTTCGGCGGTACAGCAGAAGGCCGGGTTACCGTTGCTTCCATCCCGGGACCGTCGCATGTCATCCTGCAACTTTCATACAAGGATATCGATGGCACAGCGATGGCTCGCGCCTACCCTTGGGCACAGAAATACCGCATCGAATCCCGCATAACGGGCAACGTCCAGGGTTGG
>Ga0070667_100000518_pt1 | contig 38730 bp, 35 predicted proteins | sample KBSS33metaG_FD_64659 | JGI IMG/M metagenome (GOLD analysis project Ga0070667, IMG submission 64659) | Switchgrass rhizosphere microbial communities from Kellogg Biological Station, Michigan, USA - KBS S3-3 metaG | ecosystem: Host-associated > Plants > Roots > Rhizosphere > Soil ...
CCAGCCCGGGTTCCTTTCGTTCAAGAGCTACACCAGCCAGGACGATGAAGTCGTCGCCTTGTCCGAGTGGGCTGACGAAGCATCTGCGCGTGCCTGGGGCGGCCAAGTCGAGCACGCGATGGTTCAGGCCAAGGGGCGCGCAGGCTATTATGATAACTATACTCTTTTCGCTTGCGATTCGCCCCGAATGCACCAGTGGTCGCGCACGCCTATGAAAAGGACCTGAGGTTGAGCGTGGACTTCTACGGCATTGCCAACTGCGACACCGTAAAGAAGGCGCGCCTCTGGCTTGAGGGGCGGGGCATCGAATACACGTTCCATGACTACAAGAAGGAAGGCACGGACCCAGTGCACCTGCAGCAATGGGTGGAACGGGCCGGCTGGGAAAAGGTGCTGAACCGCGCCGGCACCACGTTCCGCAAGCTGCCCGAAGAGGCCAAGGAGAACCTCGACGCGAGCCGGGCGGTAGCGCTGATGGCGGCGCATTCCAGCGCGATCAAGCGGCCGGTGGTGGAGCATGCGGGCGGGCTTCTGGTGGGCTTCAGCCAGCCGGAGTGGGAGGCGGCGCTGACATGACGATGAACACCCTGCAGATGCTGGAGTGGGTGGCCGCCTTCTTCGGCGTCATCAACATCGCACTGCTGATCTGGCGCAGCGTGTGGAACTACCCGTTCGGCATGGGCATGGTGGCGCTCTACATCCTCGTCTTCTGGGAAGAGCGCCTGTACGCCGAAGCGTGCCTGCAGGTGTTCTTCTTCCTGGCGCAAGGCTGGGGCTGGTGGCTGTGGTTGCAGGTCGACGGCGACGACGACCGGGTGCCGGTACGCTGGCTCGACAACATGAGCCGCGGCGTGTGGATGGTGGCGACGGCCGCGGTCAGCCTCAATCTGGGCTGGATCATGCACCGGTTCACCGACGCGGTGATGCCTTACGCCGATTCCGCCATTGCCGGGGCAAGCGTCTCGGCGCAGATTCTGCTCGGTTTCCGCCGCATAGAGAACTGGGTCCTGTGGATCATCATCGATATCGCCTCGATCCTGCTGTACATCAACCGCGGCCTCTACCCGACGGCGGGGCTTTATGGCGGGATGCTGGTGATGTCGCTGCTGGGCCTGAAGGAATGGATTCAGGCCGCGAAAGTGCCGCCGCGGAGCAGCCTGGTGCCCACTACCTGAGAGCCCACCTGAAAGTCTGCTCCTGACCACGGTCTGTCTCCACGGCGTCGAGAGCACCGGCAAATCGGTGCTGGCCGACCGCCTTTCGGCAACGCACGGCTGGCCGTGGGTACCCGAGTATGGCCGCGCCTACTGCGAGGAGCGCGGCACCGACCTCACCATGGAAGACCTTCTGACGATCGCCGAGGGTCAGGACGCCGCCAACCGCGCCGCGCTGGCGGCCTCGCCCTCGCTGCTGCTGCTCGACACCGACCACTTGATGACCGCGGCCTGGGCGCAGATGCTGTTCGACACAGTGCCGCCGCGGCTCATGTCCTACCCCAAGGCCGACCTCTACCTGCTGTTCGAGCCCGACGTGCCGTGGCAGGCCGACGGCACCCGCCTGTTCGGCACCGCCGACACTCGCGCCCGCTTCGCCGGCATCGTCGAGGACGTTCTGGTGCGCGCCGCGGTTCCCTTCGTGCGCATCGCCGGCGACTGGTCCGAACGCGAGGCTCGAGTCTGCGCGGCGATCGACGGCGTGCTGGAGCGGGTTTAGGAGGTACTACCCCGGCACAGGCGAGTTTTTTCCCTGGCGGAATCGGTGCCGGATCAGGTCCGGGTCGACGAGGCCCGGCGCGCAGTCACGATGAAGTTGAGCGACAGGTCCGCGGACAAGTGGAGGCCTTTGAGCGGAGACCAGGCGATGCCGGCGGGTTTGTCCAGTTGCAACCCGGCATCCGCAGCCAGCCCCGCCAGCTCCTCGGGCGTGGCGAACTGGCTCCAGTCGTGCGTTCCGCGCGGCACCTGGCCGAGACGCTCGGCCGCTTCCACCAGCAGCACGCGCGATGCTGGCGTGCGGTTGGGGCAGGAGAGCACCATCAGCCCGTCGGGCGCCAGCGTATCTGCCAGTGCGCGCAGGAACGCGGCCTTGTCGGTCACATGCTCGATCACCTCGAGCGCGCAGACCAACTCGAAGCTGCCCAGTTTCAGCGCGCCGATCTCGCCCGCGCGATAGTCGATCGCAAGGCCCGAGCCCTCGGCGTGCACCCGCGCGGCGGCGATGTTTTCAGGCGCGGCATCGACGCCGGTTACTTCGGCGCCGAGGCGGGCGAGCGGCTCGCACAGCAGTCCGGCGCCGCAACCGGCGTCGAGTGCGCGCTTGCCGGCGAGCGGCCGCAGCGCGTGGTCGTCAGTGCCGAAATGCCGGTCGATCGCCTCGCGGATGAAGCGTAGCCGCACCGGATTGAGCCGGTGCAGCATCGCCGAGGAGCCCTTGGGATTCCACCAATCCGCAGCCAGCGCACCGAAATGCGCGGCCTCGCGCGGGTCGATGGTGAGAGCGGCTGGCGAAGTGCGTTCCATGCCTGCGGCTCTAGCAGCGCGCGCCCCGCCGATCCAGCCGGCCGGGCAAGGCTTTCCGTCAGGCGGTGGCGTTCTTGATCTCGTTGGGGGGCGATGGCGTTGAGGAATGCCAATGCCGGGCGCTGCACGCGGCACCAGGCTACCCGGCGGGTGAATTGGAAAGAGACAGGAGCGCCAACCGGCGACAGCGGCCTTGCCGATCACGTTCCGGAGGCTCTGCAGCGCGGCTTGCGCGAAGCCCAGGACAAGCTCGCCGAATCCCATCATCGGGTCGAGCAAGCGGCGAGACTGGCGGCTGAAGGCTAGCGTCATCTGGCTCCAGAGCCTGACGTCATCGGCCCTCCTCCCCACCGCGGTGGGGGGATGTCACCTCAGGCCGCGGCATCCCAGCCGATGACGGCCTTTATTTCCAGATACTCGTGGAAGCCATATTCGCCCCACTCGCGGCCATTGCCCGAGCGTTTGTAGCCGCCAAAGGGGGCGTGGAAGTCAAAAGCGCCGTTCACCCAGATGGCACCGGTACGCATCTTGCGGGAGATGGTGCGGCAGGCCGCAATGTCCTCCCCAGAGACGTAGCCGCCCAAGCCGAAGTTCGAATCGTTGGCGATGGCGATGGCGTTCTCGACATCGTCGTAGCCGATGATCACCAGCACCGGGCCGAAGATCTCCTCGCGCGCGATGACCATGTCGTTGGTGCCGATGAATACCGTAGGCCTGACGTACCAGCCCTTGTCCAGCCCCTCGGGCCGACCCACGCCACCGGCGATCAGCTCGGCGCCCTCCTCGATGCCCTTCTCGATGCCCTTCTCGATGTACTGCTGGATGATGTTGTACTGGCTCTTCGACACGACCGGACCCATCGCGAAGTTGCCGGTGGGATCGCCCACGGTGACTCCGTTAGCGGCTTCGGCGGCGACCTTGCGCACTTCGTCCATGCGCGCCGACGGCACCAGAAGGCGCGAGCCGGCCGAGCAGGTCTGGCCCGAGTTGCCCATCATGCCCGCGGTCGCACCCGCGACATTGGCGGCTAGCGAGGCGTCGTCGAGCACGATCCAGGCGCTCTTGCCGCCCAGCTCCAGGCCGACGCGCTTGACGGTGTCCGCCGCGTCTTTCTGGATCTGCACGCCCACCTGCTCGGAACCTGTGAACGAGATCATGTCGACGTCCTCGTGCTTCGAGAGTGCCGCGCCGATCACCGAGCCCTGGCCCTGGATCATGTTGAACACGCCCGCCGGCACGCCCGCGTCGTGGAGGATCTCGGCAAGGATCTGAGCCGAGTAGGGCGCAAGTTGCGGGGGTTTCAGGATCATCGTGCAGCCCGCGGCGAGCGCCGGGAAGATCTTCACGCAGGTCTGATTCATCGGCCAGTTCCACGGCGTGATCAGCCCGCACACGCCGATCGGTTCCTTGCGGATCAGGGTAACGCCGCGCAGCTCCTCGAACTTGAACTCCTTCAGCACTTCGATCGCCGTGCCCAGGTGCCCCTTGCCGAGCATGGTGTGGAAGCCGCAGGCGAGGCCGCGTGGGGCGCCCATCTCTTCCAGGATGGCGAGGCCCAGCTCTTCCTCGCGCTTGAGGTACTCGGCCATGATCGCCTGGAGCAGGTCGAGCCGCTCCTTGACGCTTCTCTCGCTGTAAGTGGCGAACGCGCGGCGCGCGGCCTCGACGGCCCGGTCGACGTCCTCGGGCGAGCCCAGCGAGATCGTGCCTGAGACCTTCTCGGTGGCCGGGTTGATGACTTCGGCGGTCTTCGCGGTGATAGGATCCACCCACCGGCCATCGATGTAGAATTGGGTGTAGTTACGCATCGCTTCTCGCTGCCCCTCTCTATTCTGGTTCCCAACCGTAGTTCGCGCAGCCTCTCGCAAGGGGGCTGCGTCGATCCTGCATCAGTGCGAGCGTCGATCTGGTGGACCGTAGCAGCGAGTCCCTTCGGCGCGCTGGTGCGCATCATTGGTGAGCCACCTTCCCCAACTCCGCAGGGCCATGCTTTCAGTCCAGCCCTAGTACCCCGCCAGTTTGAATCAACAGCACTGTTTATTACACATCGCCTGACATCGCCGGGGCGACGTCGCCCAGCTCGGCCGACGTGCCGATTCCGCGCATCGCCCCGGTCAGCCCGCACCGGATCATGAACTTCATCGCCGAGCGCGTGCTCGATCCGCTCGGGAGCTATTGACGATCATGCTTCCCTACCCTTCAGGGGATGAGCTGGGAGCGGGGGCTTGCGTCCTTCTGCCACGTCGCAGAGCTGGCGTGCCCCCGCCCCAACCATTTCCCTGAAGGGGAGGGGCTCAAGAGGAGGAAATCTTGCACCACCAAGCCATCGCCGCCCGCTCCTGGCTCTTCGCCCCGGGCGACAGCGAGAAGAAGATGACCAAGGCGATGGAGGGCGAGGCCGACATCGTCCTGATCGACCTGGAGGACGCGGTGGCTCCCGATGCCAAAGCGGCAGCGCGGCCGATGGTGCACGACTTCATCAAGACGAACCCGGCCCAGCGCCAGCGGTTGTGGGTGCGCATCAACCCGTTCGACGGCCCCCACGCCCTGCTCGACCTCGCAGCGGTCATGCCCGCACATCCCGGCGGCATCATGCTGCCCAAGGTCTACAGCCGCGCCGAGGTGGAGAAGCTGGACCACTGCCTCTCCGCGCTCGAAGTGGCGAACGGAATCGAGGAGGGCTCGACGCCGGTCATCGTTCTCATCACCGAGACCGCAGAGGGCATGTTCCACACCGGCACCTACAAGGGCGCGCCGCGCGTCGTGGCGCTGACCTGGGGCGCCGAGGACCTGGCCGATTCGATCGGCGCCTCGTCCAACCGCAACGAGGACGGCTCCTACTCCTTCACCTACGAATTGGCGCGCAGCCTGACGGTGCTCGGTGCGGCGACGGCCGGGGTGACGCCGATCGAGACGATCAGCGCCGATTTTCGCGACCTCGACGCGCTGCGCGCGCGAGCCGAAAAGGTGCGGCGCGACGGCTTTCGCGGCATGATGGCGATCCACCCTGCGCAGGTCCCGGTGATCAACGCCGCCTTTACCCCGACCGAGGCCGAGATCGCCGAGGCTCAGGCGATCGTCGACGTCTTTGCCGCCAATCCTGGAGTCGGCGCGATCGGCTGGAAGGGCGGCATGCTCGACCGCCCCTACCTCGCCCGCGCCGAGCGGCTGCTGCGGCAGACTGGCAAGTTGTGAGAGAATTGTCGCGTTCTCGCCTCGCCTGCAGGGGTGGGGTTGAGCCATGAGAACGCACGCCACGTCGGAAGCGACGGCTTGCGCATCGCCATCCTCACCGGCACCGGCGAAAAGGCGTTCTGCGCCGGGGGCGATCTTAAGGAGATGGTCGTGGCCGGCATGACACTGGTACGCAGCGAAAAGGACTGGTCCGAGTTCTGACACTCCCTCCGCAGCGCGATCTACGCGGAGTAGGCCTGCCCTCAATGGCGGCGGATAACGTCCAGGAAGGCCTCGCCATACGCCTCCAGTTTGCGCGTGCCGACGCCGCCGATCGCGCCGAGTTCCGACAGGCTGGCAGGTCGCACCTGCGCCATTTCGCGCAACGTCGAATCGTGGAAGATCACGTAAGGTGGCACCCCGGCATCCTGCGCCAGAGTGCGGCGCAACTCGCGCAGTGCGTCGAACAGCGGGTCGCCCACCGGGTTGGCGCCGGCATCGCGACCGCCGCCGCGCCGGCGCTTCTCGGCCTTGGGCGGCACGACGATCTGCACGCTCGCCTCGCCCTTCAGGATCGCGCGGGCATCGCTGCCGAGCGCCAGCCCGCCGTGCTCGGTGGCAGTGAGGCTGCCGCGGGCCTGCAACGCGCGGGCGAGCGCCTTGAGCAGCGGGCGCTCGTCCTCGGTGATGATGCCGAAGACCGAGAGTTTGTCATGCCCGCGCTGCAGCACGCGATCGTCGGCTACTCCGCACAGAACCTTTTCGAGGTGTCCCAGGCCATAGCTTTGCCCGGTGCGGTAGACGGCCGAAAGCAGCTTCTTCGCCAGCTCTGAAACATCGACCACTCCGACCGGATCGAGGCAGTTGTCGCAATTGCCGCAGGCTTGCGGCGGGTGCTCGCCGAAGTGGCGCAGCAGCACCGCGCGGCGGCAACCGGCGGTCTCGACGAGGCCGGCGAGCGCGTCGAGGCGCTGGCGCTCGGACTGCTGGCGGTGCGGCTCGATCTCGGACAAGCGCTGGCGGGCGCGGGCGAAGTCGTCGGCGCCCCAAAACATCACCGCCACAGACGGATCGCCGTCGCGCCCGGCGCGGCCGGTCTCCTGATAATAGGCCTCGATCGACTTGGGGATGCCGGCATGGGCGACGAAGCGCACGTCGGGCTTGTCGATGCCCATGCCGAAGGCGACCGTCGCCACCATCACCATGTCCTCGCTCGCGACGAAGGCCGCCTGGTTGCGGGCGCGCACTTCCGGATCGAGGCCGGCGTGGTACGGCAGCACGCGACGGCCGGTGGCGCTGGCGAGACTGTCTGCAAGTTGCTCGACGCGGGCGCGGGTCGGCGCATAGACGATGCCGGGGCCGGGGTTCTCCTCGATCACGGCCTTCAGCTGGCGCATCGCATTGTCGCGCGCGCGGATGGTGTAGCGGATATTCGGCCGGTCGAACCCGGCGACGATCAGGCCTTCGTCGGGGATGCCGAGCTGGGCGAGGATGTCGCTGCGGGTGTGGTGGTCCGCCGTCGCCGTCAGCGCGAGGCGCGGAACCTGCGGGAAGGCGTCGAGCAGCGGGCGCAGCAGGCGGTAATCGGGCCGGAAATCGTGCCCCCACTCCGAGACGCAATGCGCCTCGTCGATGGCGAAGAGAGCCACGCGCGAGCTTGCCAGCAAGTCGCGGAAGTGACCCTGGCTCGCTCGCTCCGGCGCCACGTAGAGCAGGTCCAGCGCGCCGGCGCGAAAGGCCTCGAGCGTCTGGCCACGATCGGCATCGGCGCTGGTGAGAGCCGCGGCGCGGATACCGTTGGCGCGGGCTGATCGCAACTGGTCGTGCATCAGCGCAATCAGCGGCGAGACGACGACGCAAGTGCCCTGCAGCAGCACTGCGGGTAACTGGTAGGTCAGCGACTTGCCGGCACCGGTGGGCATCACCGCCAGGGTCGAGCGGCCAGCCAGCACGCGCTCGACCACCTCGTCCTGCACGCCGCGAAAGCCGGAGAAACCGAAAACGTCGTGCAGCGCCTGCGATACCGTAGCGGCATCCGGCGCGGGCAGCGGTGCGGTGTCCGGTGCACCGTGCATCGGCAGCGGATCGTAGTCGCGCTCCTCGTCGCGGTCATCCTCGCCGTACCACGTCGTCTCGAAAGGCCAGTCGTCGTCAGTCATGCGTCCGCTATGGCCGACGTGGCGCGGGCGGGGAAAGGGCCTGCCGGCCGGCTGTGCCCGATTTCTCCCGCGTGACGTGCGTCCTGGCGCATGCGGGCAGCCAACAACTCAGTCGAGGTTCGGGCGCAACCACCGCTCGGCTACCGACATTTCCACCCCGCGCCGCGCTGCGTAGTCCTCGACCTGATCGCGACCGATGCGCGCGACGCCAAAGTACTGGCTTTCCGGGTGCGCGAAGTAGAAGCCCGAGACGGCGGCGGTGGGCAGCATCGCCTGGCTTTCGGTTAGAACGATGCCGGCGTTGTCCTGTGCCTTGAGCAGGTCGAACAGGATCGGCTTGAGCGAATGGTCGGGGCAGGCAGGATAACCGGGTGCCGGACGGATGCCGCGATATTCCTCGCGGATCAGCGCCTCATTGGTGAACTGCTCGTCGGGCGCGTAGCCCCAGAGGGTGGTTCGCACGTGGCCGTGCAGCCGCTCGGCGAAGGCCTCGGCGAAGCGGTCGGCGAGCGCCTTGAGCAGGATATCCGAGTAGTCGTCATGTGCTGCCTTGAAGCGTTCGAGGTGCGGATCGATGCCGTGGATGCCGACCGCGAAGCCGCCGAGCCAGTCATCGCCGGCCGGATCGATGAAGTCGGCCAGGCAGAAGTTGGCCCGGCCGCGCGATTTCTTGAACTGCTGCCGCAGAAACGGAATGCGAGCCTGCTGATCTTCCCCGAGCGAGCTCGGGGAGGAAATCAGCACATCGTCGCCGTCCGCTCTGGCCGGCCAGAAGGCGCAGACGCCGCGAGCGGTGAGCCACTTTTCAGCGATGATCGTCTCCAGCATCGCCTGCGCATCGGCCCACAGCGACCGCGCACTCTCGCCGACGATCGCGTCGTCGAGAATCGCGGGGTAGGTGCCGGCCAGTTCCCAGGCGCGGAAGAACGGGGTCCAGTCGAAGGTCTCGGCCAGGTCGGCGAGGTCCCAGCCGTCGAACACGTGCAGGCCCGGCGCGACCGGCGCCGGGGCCTTCTGCGTGAAGTCGGCGGGAAAGGCGTTGGCCCGCGCGTCCGCCAGCGGCAGCAGCTCGCTCTGGCCCTTGCCCTCGCGCGCTTCGCGCACCTTGCGATAGTCGTCGGCGACGCCGGCCTTGAAGCCCTCGGCTTGGGTGTCGGACAGCAGCTGGCTGGCGACGCCGACCGCGCGGCTCGCGTCGAGGACGTGGACGACGGTGCCCTTGTAGGCGGGGTCGATGCGCAGCGCGGTGTGGACCTTGCTTGTGGTGGCGCCGCCGATCAGTAGCGGAATGGTCATTTCGCTGCGCTGCATCTCCTCGGCCACCGTCACCATCTCGTCGAGCGAGGGGGTGATGAGGCCCGACAGGCCGATGATGTCGGCCTGGTTCTCGTTGGCGGCTTCGAGTATCTTGGACCAGGGGACCATGACGCCGAGGTCGATCACCTCGTAGCCGTTGCACTGCAAGACCACGCCGACGATGTTCTTGCCGATATCGTGGACGTCGCCCTTCACGGTGGCCATGATGATGCGGCCCTTCGCCTTTGCATCGGTGCCGCCGGCGGCCTTCTCGGCCTCGATGAAGGGGATCAGATGGGCGACCGCCTTCTTCATCACGCGCGCGGACTTGACCACCTGGGGCAGGAACATCTTGCCGCTGCCGAAGAGGTCGCCAACCACGTTCATGCCGCCCATCAGCGGGCCCTCGATCACCTCGATCGGGCGGCCGCCGGCCGCGGCGATGGCGCTGCGCGCTTCCTCGGTGTCCTCGACTACGTAGGCGTCGATGCCCCGCACCAGGGCGTGCTCGATGCGCTTGACCACGTCCCAGCCGCGCCATTCCTCAGCGGCCTTCTCGGCGACGGTGTCCTTGCCCTTGTAGCTTTCGGCCAGGTCGATCAGCCGCTCGGTTGAGGTCTTGCCGTCCTCGCCCACACCGGGCCGGCGCATCATGATCACGTCTTCGCACGCCTCGCGCAAGGCGGGATCGATCTGGTCGTAGACGTCGAGTTGGCCGGCATTGACGATCGCCATGTCGAGCCCGGCAGGGATCGCATGGTAGAGGAACACTGAGTGCATCGCCCGGCGTACCGTCTCGTTGCCGCGGAAGCTGAACGACAGGTTGGAAAGCCCGCCCGAGAAGTGGACGTGCGGGCAGCGCGTGCGGATCTCTGCCACCGCCTCGATGAAGTCGAGCCCGTAGCGGTCGTGTTCCTCGATGCCGGTGGCAACCGCGAAGACGTTGGGGTCGAAGATGATGTCCTCAGGGGGAAAGCCGATGCCGGTGAGCAGCTTGTAGGCGCGTTCGCAGATCTCGATCTTGCGCTTCTTGGTGTCGGCCTGGCCGGTCTCGTCGAAGGCCATGACCACCACCGCCGCGCCGTAATCCATGCACTTGCGCGCGGACTCCAGGAACGGCGCCTCGCCTTCCTTCATAGAGATCGAGTTGACGATCGGCTTGCCCGAAACGCACTTGAGGCCCGCCTCGATCACTTCCCACTTTGAGCTGTCGATCATGATCGGCACGCGCGCGATGTCGGGCTCGGCGGCGATCAGCTTGAGGTAGGTCGTCATCGCCTCGACCGCGTCGAGCAGGCCTTCGTCCATGTTGACGTCGATGACCTGCGCGCCGTTCTCCACCTGCTGGCGCGCGACTTCGATGGCAGCCGGATAGTCGCCGGCCATGACCAGCTTCTTGAACTTCGCCGAACCGGTGACGTTGGTGCGCTCGCCGATATTGACGAAGCGGGCGCCCGAGGGGGTGCCGGAGGTGGTGGTGGCAATCATATCTGTTCTCGGTCCGATGCAGTCTTCAGCTTGCCCATCGTCCGCTCGTCCTGAGCTTGTCGAAGGGCGGGAGTTTCGCGCTACGCTGGTTGGGGGCTTCGACAAGCTCACCCTGAGCGGAACGCGACTGGATATGGGTTCAGGTCGGCGGCGCGGTCAGGCTGCGCGCCATGACGAGGTCGTCGTAGCTCTTGTCGCCCACTGTGAAAGTGCGGGTGCCGATCGTTTCGAAGCCGTGCTTGCGGTAGAAGGCGATGGCGCGGTGGTTGTCGTCCTTGACGCCCAGCAGCAGCCGCGGCCGGTTGCTGGCATGGTTGATCGCTGCCTGCATCAGCGCGCTGGCGAGCGGCGATCCCTTGAAGCGCGAGAACAGGTAGATGCGCTTGAGCTCGAGGTCGCCGGGTCGCGCCCGTTCGAGCTCCGGATCGCACACCAGCGCATAGCCCACCGGCGCACCGCCAGGCTCGACCTCGCCGATCCAGGCGCACGCGCCTTTCGCGAGGTATGCACGATAGGTCTCGGCACTGTGCTGGCGCGCGCAGTGCGCGCCGATCGCCGCCCCGTCGATCATGCCGGCGAAGCTTTCGAGGAACGTCGCGGCTCCGACCAGCGCCAGCGTGTGGCAGTCGCCGGCCGTCGCCTCGCGGATGCGCCAGATGGGGAACTCGGACACGACAGGCTCACGCGGCCATGATGAAGGGTTCGAGCCCCGCCAACCGCGTCACCGGCGCCAGCGCCGGCAGCGGGCGCGGTGGCAGGCCGGCGACCTTCTGCGCGATCGCCGCGATGTGCGCGGGCGTGGACCCGCAGCAGCCGCCAAGCACGTTGACCTGGCCCGCCACGGCCCACTCGCCGACGAAGCCGGCGGTGGTGTCGGGCATCTCGTCGTAGGCGCCCAGCTCGTTGGGCAGTCCGGCATTGGGGTATATCATGATCAGCGTGTCGGCGATCTCAGACAGCACCTTCACGTGCGGGCGCAACTGCGTGGCGCCGAACGAGCAGTTGAGCCCGATCGTCACTGGCTTGGCATGCCGGACGGCATGCCAAAACGCCTCGACCGTATGGCCCGAGAGGTTGCGGCCGGACAGGTCGGTGAGCGTCATGGACAGCATGATCGGCACTTCCCTGGGCTTTTCCGGGCGCCCGAGCTCGGCTTCCAGCTTGCGCACCGCCATGATCCCGGCCTTGGCGTTGAGCGTGTCGAACACTGTCTCGATCAGGATGAAGTCGGCCCCGCCCTCGACCAGCGCGCGGGCCTGTTCGAGGTAGACGTCGACCAACGTGTCCCAGTCGATCTCGCGATAGCCCGGATCGTTGACGTCGGGGCTGAGCGACAGGGTCTTGTTGGTCGGCCCGATCGCGCCGGCGACGAAGCGCGGGCGACCGTCCTTGGCCTGATACTCGTCGGCAAGCCGCCGGGCCAGTTGCGCGCTCTCGACGTTGATCTCACGCACCAGGTGCTCGGCGCCGTAGTCGGCCTGGCTGATGCGGTTGGCGCTGAAGGTGTTGGTCTCGGCGATGTCGGCCCCGGCCTCGAAATAGGCGCGGTGGATCGCCTCGGGCACTTCGGGCTTGGTCAGCGCGAGGATGTCGTTGTTGCCCTTCTGGTCGTGCGACAGGCCGAGATTGCCGGCATAGTCGGCTTCCGAAAGCTTCCAGTTCTGGATCTCGGTACCGAACGCGCCATCGGTGATGAGGATGCGCTTGGCCGCCTCGGCGAGAAAGGTTTCGCGGATGGTCATGCTGCGGTCTCCGGTATCAGGATCTTGGGCCTCAACCCCAGCAGCTGGCAGATCGCATAAGCCTGCTCGGCGCGGTTGAGAGTGTAGAAGTGGAAATCGCGCACGCCGCCTTCGTAGAGGCGCTTGCACAAGTCTGCGGCGGCTACCGCTGCGACCAGCGCGCGTGGGCCAGGGCGCTCGTCGAGGCCGTCGAACATCGTCTCCAGCCAGGCGGGAATCTCGGTGTTGCCGCTCATCCGCCGGATCGCCGTGAAGCTTGTCACCGGCATGATACCGGGCAGGATCGGCGCGGATATGCCCGCCGCCAGCGCCTTGTCGAGAAAGCGGAAATAGGCGTCGGTCGAGAAGAAGAACTGCGTGATCGCGCGGTTCGCGCCGGCGTCGAGCTTGCGCTTGAGATTGTCGAGATCGGCCTCGGCGCTTGCCGCCTCGGGGTGCACCTCGGGGTAGGCGGCGACCGAGATGTCGAAGCCGTGGCGACGGGTCAGCCCGGCGACGAGGTCGGCGGCACCGGCATATCCGTCCGGATGCGGCACGAAGCGGCCGCCGTCGGCCGGGGGCGGATCGCCGCGCAGCGCGACGATGTGGCGCACGCCCGCGTCCCAGTACTGGTCGGCGATCTCGTCGATCTCGCCCTTGCTCGCCCCCACGCAAGTGAGGTGCGCGGCGGGCACCAAGTCGGTCTCGCGCACGATGCGCGCCACCGTCGCATGGGTGCGCTCGCGGGTGGAGCCACCGGCGCCATAGGTAACCGAAACGAAGTCGGGCTTCAGCGGCGCAAGCTGGGTGATCGCGTCCCACAGTTGCTCCTCCATCTTCTCCGACTTGGGCGGGAAGAACTCGAAGGACACGGAGATATCGCCCGGCAGGTCCGCGAACAGCGGAGTTTCGGTGGGGCGCGGGGCAGCGGTCATGATGCGATCGACTTTCTTAGCGGCACGTCCGCCGACGCTTCCTCGCGGCGGGCGGTCCAGATCTTGACGGTGAGCGGATGGCCGGCGAGCGCGACCGGAGCCTCGGGCGCGAGCCCCGCCTCGGTCAGCAGCGAGAGCATCTGCTCGTCGGAAAAGCCGAGGCGCGCGTGGGCGTGGCGCTCGCGCAAGTCCTCGTGATCATGCGCGGCAAGATCGACCACGGCGATGCGGCCGCCCGGCGCCAGGACGCGTGCGGCTTCGGTTAGCACGGCGCCGGGGTCCTGCGCGAAGTGCAGCACCTGGTGGAACAGCACGGTGTCGAATGCTGCGTCGGCGAAGGGAAGGGCGGCGAAGTCGCCGTGCACCAGGTCGAGCTTCCCGGCGGGCAGCGCCTGCAGACGTGCACGGGCGATGCGCAGCATCTCTGGGCTGCGGTCGAGCGCGGTCACGTGGCCGGCGCGGTCGGCGAGCAGTTCGGCGATCCGGCCCGTACCGGTGCCGATGTCGAGCAGCGCGCCCAGATCGTGCGTGGCGAGAGAGCGGACCAACGCCGCTTCGACCGGCTCGTCGGCGCCGTGAAGTCGGCGCAGCGTGTCCCACTCCTCGGCGTGGCGCGCGAAGTAGGCCTCGGCGCTGGCGGCGCGCGCCGCGCGGATCGCGGCAAGGTGACGGCGGTCCTCTGCACAGCGCGCGGCGAAGGTTGCGTCCTCACCCTCGGCGATGGCGAGCAGTGTTGCGGCGGTGCCGGAAAGCGTGGGCGCGCCTCCTTCGTGCAAGGCGCTGCGCAGGAAGACCCAGCTGCCCTCGCGGCGACGCTCGGCGACACCGGCATCACACAGGATGCGGATGTGGCGCGAGACCCGCGGCTGGCTCTGGCCAAGCACTTGCGCGAGCTCTCCCACCGCCAGCTCCATATGTGCGAGCAGGCGCATGATGCGCAGGCGCGTCGGCTCCGAGAGAGCGCTAAGGAGGGCGTCGATCCGCATGAAAGCGCATATAAAGATATCTTTATATGACTGCAACCCCTAGGAATCCGGCGGGTTTGCGCCGTTCTACTTCCTATTTGCGTTGCACCATGGTCTCGTCTAAAGAATGGCGCTGCAGGCTTGCCTGCAAGCGTTGGCCTATGGGCCAAACAATGCAAGGGGATTCGCATGAAGAAGATTGCTTTCGCCGCGTTCGCGTCGGCTGCTGCTCTGGCTCTCGCTGCTTGCGGCGGCGAGCCCGCTCCCACGGAGACCGAGTCGGTTGAGACCACTCCGGAAGAGATGATGACCGGTGACGCCACCGACGTTCCGACCGAGGCTCCGTCCGCGGCGATGTGATCTGACGCTGGGGGCGGCTCGCGCCGCTCCCCGCGGCTTTCGCATCGAACCGGTGATATCCTGCCGAAAGGTGGGAAGCATCGGGGAAACGTCCGCCTCGGCGGGCGTACAGAAGCCCTCCCTAGCGGGAGGGTTTTTTGTTTGCGCTGCCTGTTGCGGCGCGGCATCAACCGCTCGATGCCCGACACCCTCAAGATCACCCTGGCGCAGCTCAACCAGTCGGTGGGAGATATCGCGGGCAACGCGCAAGCGGTGCTGGCCGCACGCGAGCAGGCCGGGAGCAGCGACCTCGTTGTCTTTCCCGAGCTCCACCTGATCGGCTACCCGCCCGAAGACCTGATCCTCAAGCCCGCGGTGATCGAGCGCGCCGCCGCCGAACTCCAGGTGCTTGCGCAAGCCAGCGCGTCGGCCGGCCCGGCAATGCTGGTCGGCACCGCTTTCGTGCTTGATGGTGCGCTGCACAACGGGGTCGCGCTGCTCGACCAGGGCAAAGTTGCGGCGGTGCGCCTGAAGCACGAATTGCCCAATTACGGTACGTTCGACGAGATGCGGCTGTTTCACGCAGGGCCGCTGCCCGAGCCGGTGATCGTGCGCGGCACCATGATCGGTGTGCCGATCGGCGAGGACATCTGGCGCTACGAGGTCTGCCGCCATCTCGCCGATTTCGGCGCCGAGATGTTCGTGTCCATCAATGGCAGCCCCTACGAGATCAACAAGGACGCGCTGCGGATCGAAGGCGTGGCCAAGCGCCGCGCGGTCGATACCGGCCTGCCGCTCGCCTATCTCAACCGCGTCGGCGGCCAGGACGAGCTGGTGTTCGACGGCGCCAGCTTCGTGGTCAACGGCGATGGCAGCCTGGCCGCGCAATTGCGCGACTGGGAGGAACAGGTCGTCGAGACCCGCTGGACCCGCACCGCCAAGGGCTGGCGCTGCGATCGCGGCAAGGTGGAGAGCCTCGCGACCCATCCTGAGGACATCTACTGCGCGATGGTGCTCTCGCTGCACGACTTCGTGGAGCGCAGCGGCTTCCCCGGCGTCGTGCTCGACCTCAGCGGCGGGATCGGCGCGGCCACCTGCGCCGCGGTCGCCGTCGATGCCCTGGGGCCCGATAACGTCTGGGGCGTGACGACACCCTCGCGCTCTGCGGGCGGCGAGCGGCTGGACCAGGCCGCCGCCTGCGCCGGCGCGCTCGGCATTCGCCACACCGTGCTGCCGATCGACGAGGCCTTGGGCGGGTTCGAGCGCATGCTGGGCGAGAGTCTTTGTGGCGACGACGCCGAGCAGCGGCTGCAGTCGCGCATCCGTGCCAGTGCGTTGATGGGCCTGTGCGACACCTTCGGGCCGATGCCGTTGTGCACGGCGGACAAGACCGCGCTGAGCCTTGGGGCGGCGATTCTGCACGGCGACCTGGCGGGAGGCTATGCGCCGTTGAAGGACGCCTATGCGACGACGGTGCGCGCCTTGGCCGAGTGGCGCGACCGCAACGTGCCGCGCATCGGCCTCGGGCCGCAAGGCACGATCATTCCCGAAGCGCTGCTGGCCAGCACCGAGCCGCGGGATGGCCTGTCACCCCAGGGCCTGCCGCCGGACGCGGTGCTCGATGCGATCCTGCTCGGCCTCGTCGAGCACGACAAGAGCGTCGATCAGCTCTCCTCGGAAGGCTTCGATCGCGCCACCGTGCAGCGTGTCGAGCACCGGCTCCACCGCGCCGAGTACAAGCGCCGGCAGGCGCCGCCGGGCGTCAAGCTGACCGCGCGCAGCTTCGGGCGGGACCGGCGCTTCCCGATCACCCACGCCTTTCGGAGCGGTTGAGCGGTCGGCAAGGTCACATTGCCAGCGGCGCGGGCGCTTTGACCTCATCGGCGTCAGCGCCTAAGCGCGCAGGCATGACCGTGACCACCCGTTTCGCGCCTTCGCCCACCGGCCTGCTGCACGTGGGCAACATCCGCACCGCGCTCCATAACTGGCTTCTGGCGAAGCGCAGCGGCGGGCGTTTCCTGCTGCGGATCGACGATACCGACGCGGCGCGCAGCCGCGAGGAGTACGTGGCGGCGATCCGCGCCGACCTTGCCTGGCTCGGCCTCGAGCCCGACGGCGAGGAGCGGCAGTCGGTGCGTTTTGGGGTCTACGAGGAGGCGTTCGAGCGCCTGCGTGGGGCGGGGCGGGTTTATCCCTGCTGGGAAAGCCCGGAGGAGCTCGACCTCAAGCGCAAGGTCGCGCTAGGGCGCGGCCTGCCGCCGATCTACGACCGCGCTGCGCTTGCGCTCTCGGAAAACGAGAAGGCCACCAGGATCGCTGCCGGTGAGGCGCCGCACTGGCGCTTCCTGCTCGACCGCGACGAGTCGATCGCCTGGGAAGACGGTGTGCGCGGGAGCCAGCACTTCGACCCGGCGCAGATGTCCGACCCGGTGGTGCGCCGTGCCGACGGTTCGTGGCTCTACATGCTCCCCTCGGTGATCGACGACGTGGCAATGGGCGTCACCGACGTGCTTCGCGGCGAGGACCACGTCTCCAACACCGCGACGCAAGTCCAGATGTTCACCGCCCTGGGCTCGCCGGTCCCCAACTTCGCGCACGAGGCGCTCTTGGTGGGCAGCGAAGGCAAGCTCTCCAAGCGCCTGGGCTCGCTGGGTGCGGCGCATTTCCGCGAGGCCGGCATCGAGCCGCAGGCGCTGGTGGCGCTGCTGGCGCGGCTGGGCACCGCCGATCCGGTCGAGCCGACGCTCTCGCCTGAGGAACTAGCCGCCGCTTTCGACCTCTCGCGCTTTGGCCGAGCGCCGGCGCGCTTCGACGAGACGGAGCTGGAGCGGGTGAACGCCGCGGTGGTCCATGCGCTGCCGTTCGTAGACGTGGCAGATCGCCTGCCCGAAGGCATGGACGCGGGCGCGTGGGAGGCTATCCGGCCCAACCTGACGCATGTGGCCGAAGCGGCCGACTGGTGGCGCGTCGTCACCGGGCCGGTTTCCGCTCCAGACCCGTCGGACGAGGACCGCGCCTACCTGGCTCAGGCGGCGGAGGTGCTCGCCGGTCTTCCGTGGTCGGACGGCGTGTGGAAGGACCTCACCGGAGCGCTCAAGGAAGCGACCGGGCGGAAGGGCAAGGCCCTGTTCCTGCCGCTGCGCCTCGCTCTCACCGGCATCGACCACGGCCCTGACATGGCCGCGCTGCTGCCGCTGATCGGGCGGGAGGCCGCGCTCGAGCGCCTACGGCCCGACGACTGATGCTCAGGGCAGGGGGATGCCTCACTCCATGAACCAGCCGTGGCTCGCCACCAGCGACTGGCCGGTCAGCGCGTTGGTGGGGAACGCGGCGAAGAAAAGCGCGACTTCGGCGATGTCGTCGACCGTGGTGAACTCGCCGTCGACGGTCTGGCCGAGCATGACCTTCTTGACCACCTCGTCCTCGGAAATGTTCAGCTCCTTCGCCTGCTCGGGGATCTGCTTGTCGACCAGCGGCGTGCGCACGAAGCCGGGGCAGATGACGTTGGTGCGCACGCCCTTCTTGCCGCCCTCCTTGGCGATCACGCGCGACAGGCCGAGCAGCCCGTGCTTGGCGGTGACGTAGGCGCTCTTGAGCGGGCTCGCCTCCTTGGAGTGGACCGAGCCCATGAAGATCACCGAGCCGGACCCTTGCGCGTACATGTGCGGCAGCACCGCCTTGGAGGTGAGGAAGGCGCCGTCGAGGTGGATCGCCAGCATCTTCTTCCAGTCGGCGAACGCGAAGTTTTCGACCGGGTTGACGATCTGGATGCCGGCGTTGCTTACCAGCACGTCGACCGTGCCCCAGGCTTCGACCACTTTGGCGACGCCGGCGTTCACCTGATCCTCGCTGGTCACGTCCATCGCAACCGCCATCGCCTGGCCGCCCTTGGCGACGATGTCGTCCGCCGCCTTCTGCGCCGCTTCGAGCGCAAGGTCGGCGATGACGACCTTGCCGCCCTCGGCCGCGTACGTGTGGGCGATCGCGTTGCCGATGCCGCTGGCGGCGCCGGTGACGATGCAGACCTTGTCCTGAAGCTTCATGCCTTTTCTCCATCAACGGGGGCAGCCAGCGGCGATGCGAGCCTGTCGCTGTCGCCGGCCAGATCGAATGTCGCGATTTCTTCGGGCTCCAGCGCGCGGTTGAGCCAGTCGGGGTGGTGCAGCGAGTGCAGCGCGTCGGTATGCCCGCAGGCCCAGTGCTCTTCCACCGTCATGCGCGAGAACTCGTAGTCCTTGGAATTGCTCTCGTAGCCGTGTGCGCGGTTGATCAGGTGCATGACCGAGACCGCGCCCGCTGGCCGGCAATCGAGCAGGCGCTTGAGGTCGGGATCGTTGCGCAAGTGCTCGGGCAGCTTGCGGGCGAGCCGGTTGGCGGCGGCGCGCATCTTCTGCAGCTGCTTGGACATGTCGGTGTTGAGCCGGGTGCGGCTGGAATAGCGGATGTCCTTCTCGCGCTGGGCGACGTCCTCCATCGTGCGAGGCACGATCCCGCGCGAGGAGAACAGGTCGACCTGGAATACGGTCATCTCGCAAGGGGTGCGGTTGTCGAGCACGTATTGCAGCGGGGTGTTGGAGACCAGGCCCCCGTCCCAGTACCACTGCCCGTCGATCTGCACCGGCGGGAAGCCGGGCGGCAGCGCGCCGCTCGCCATGATGTGTTCAGGGCCGATAGTGCGCTCGGTATTGTCGAAATAGGTGAAGTTGCCGTCGAGCATGTTGACCGCGCCCACGCTCAGCCGCGTCTCGCCGCGATTGAGCAGGTCGAAGTCGACCATCTCGAGCAAAGTTTTGCGTAAAGGTGCCGTGTCGTAATAGCTCAGCCGCTCCAGCTCGGCCGGCCACTCGGGCAGCGGCGGCGGGAACCGCGGGGTGAAGAAGCCGGGCAGACCGAACAGCGCGGCATAATTGGCGGCGCCCTCGTTGAAGGCGCGGCGGGCGAAACCGGTGGGATCGTCGAGCTTGTAGGGCAACTCGCGCGAGATGCGCTGCCAGAACCGGCGCAGCGCCGCGACCCGCTCACCCGGCGCATTGCCGGCGATCAGCGCCGCGTTGATCGCGCCGATCGAGATGCCCGCGACCCAGTCCGGCCGAGTGTCGGCCTGCGCCAGTGCCTCGTAGACGCCCGCCTGGTACGCGCCCAACGCGCCTCCTCCCTGCAACACGAGGACGGTCTGCGGCGGTGGTCCGGTCTTCGCGTCTGCGTTCATTCGGTGTCCGTCGCAGGCAGGAGGGTCAGCGATATTGCAGTGCAACAACTAGGGTGGCGTGGGTCCGGTTGCAACGGCTCGCAGCTGTATCAAATGGTCGTCGCGACCGTCGGCTCGCGAGCGTGGACGATGCTCAGGCTGCGACGCCTTCCAGCGTCTGTTCGCTGGCAGCTTCGAGCAGCCGGCGTTCGACGGCCTTGATGCGAGCTGCGGCGGTGAGCTTCTCGCCCAGCAGGTCAGTCACGTAGAACGTATCGGCCGCGCGCTCTCCGTATGTGGTGATGTGCGCCGAGTGGACCATCAACCGCGATTCGAACAGGGCATGCGCCAGCCGGTTGAGGAGGGCGGGGCGGTCGCGGGCGTTGACCTCGATTACAGTGAAGCGGTTGGAGGCCTTGTTGTCGAACAGCACCCGCGGGCGCACGTCGAAAGCGTCCGCCCGGGGCCGAGCATCCGGGCGGGCGACCAGCTGGGGCAGGATATGGATGCGATTGGCCAGCGCGTTCTCGATCGAGGTGGCGAGGCGGGCGAGCTGGCTCGCTTCCATGAACGGCCGACCGAGCGGGTCCTGCACCAGGAAATTGTCGACCGCGCGGCCGGTGCGCGTGGTGTGGATGCGCGCGTCGATAATGTTGCCGCCGGCCAGGTGGATGCCGCCCGCGATGCGATAGAACAGGCCCGGGTGGTCGGACGCGATCACCGTCACCAGCGTGGCGCCGCGCGCGGGATAGAACTCGGTCTGGATCGAGAGCGGCTCGTCGGCGGCGGCTTTGAGCTGCGCGAGATTCTTGACGATCACGTCCTCGGGCTCGGCGATCCAGTAGGCATCGCCCAGCTTGCCGCCTATCGCCGCAACCACCGCGGCCTGGTCGGGTGAGAGTGCGCTGACTGCTGCCTTCTTGGCAGCGACGCGTTTTGGCCGGCCGAATTCGGCGTGGCCCAGCCGCAGCCGCTCCTCGGCGGCGCCGTAAAGCTCGCCGATTAACTGGCGCTTCCATGAGTTCCAGGTGCCGGGCCCTACCGCTCGAATGTCTACGATGGTGAGCAGCGTCAGCTGCCGCAGGCGGTCGAGCGATTGCACGACCTCCACGAAGTCGGTGATGGTCTTGCCGTCCGACAGGTCGCGCTTGAAAGCGGTGGCCGAGAGCATCAGGTGCTGGCGCACCAGCCAGGCGACCAGCTCGACCTCTTCCTCGTCCAGCCCGAAGCGTGGGCACAGCTTGAGCGCGATCTCGGCGCCGAGCACCGAGTGGTCGCCGCCGCGCCCCTTGGCGATGTCGTGCAGCAGCACCGCGCAGTATAGCGCGCGGCGCGAGCGCACCTTGTGCACGATCTCGTGCGCCAGCGGGTGATCGGTCTGGAGCTCACCTTTCTCGATCCGCGACATCAGCCCGATCGCGCGGATGGTGTGCTCGTCCACCGTATAGTGGTGGTACATATCGAACTGCATCTGAGCGTTGACGCGCCCGAATTCGGTCACGAACCGCCCGAACACGCCTGCCTCGTTGAAGCTGCGCAGCGCCACTTCCGGGTTGTTGCGGCTGGTGAGCAGTTCCAGGAACAGCTCGTTGGCCCGCTTGTCGCGGCGCACCTCGTCGCGGATCAGCACCGCGTCGCGCGCGATCAACCGCAGCGTCTCGGGATGGATCTCGAAGCCCTCGCGATCGGCGATGACGAAGATCTCGATCAGGCGCACCGGATCGGCAGCGAACCAGTCGTCCGAAGTCGCCTGCAGCCGGCCGCCGAATACGCGGTATCCCTTGACGGTGCGCTGGCGCGCGCGGAAGCCCGCCAGCAACCCGCGCGGCTGGCGCTTGGCGAACTGCTCGTCGAGTTGCGCCAGGAACACGCCCGTGAGGTTGCCCACGACCTTGGCCTGCAGGAAGAACATCTGCATGAACCGCTCGACCGCGCTCTTGCCGGGCCGGTCGGAGAAGTTCATCCGCGCCGCCACCTCGCGCTGCAGGTCGAAGGTCAGCCGGTCCTCGGCGCGGCGGGTGATGGTGTGCAAGTGGCAGCGCACTGCCCAGAAGAAGCTCTCGGCGCGGCGGAAGGCGCGGTATTCCTTCTGCGTCAGCAGGCCGACGCCGACCAGCTCGGACGGATCGCGCACTTTGTGGATGTACTTGCCGATCCAGTAGAGCGCGTGCAGGTCGCGCAAGCTGCCCTTGCCCTCCTTAACGTTCGGCTCGACCACGTAGCGACTGTCGCCCATCCGCTTGTGGCGTTCCTCGCGCTCCGCCAGCTTCTCGACCACGAACTGCCGCTCGGTGCCTTGCACCACGTCCTTCCAGAACCGGGCGCGCGCTTCCTCGAACAAGGCCTGGTCGCCCCAGACGTAGCGGCCTTCGAGCAGTGCGGTGCGGATGGTCAGGTCCGACTTGGCCATGCGCACCATGTCGTCGAGCGAGCGGCTGGAGTGACCCACCTTCAGCGACAGGTCCCACATGAAGTACAGCATCGCCTCGATCACCTGCTCGCACCAGGGCGTCTGCTTGATCGGGGTGAGGAAAGCGATATCGACGTCCGAGTGCGGCGCCATTTCGCCGCGGCCGTAGCCGCCGACCGCCATGATCGTCAGCCGCTCGCCGGTGGAGCGGTTGTTGGGGGGATAGACGTTGGCGAGGATGTGATCGTGGATCACCCGCACCAGCTGGTCGACCAGGAACGCCTGGGCCTCGGCGATCTCGTGTCCGGCCGACGGCTTCTCGACCAGGCGGCGGGCGATCTCGTCGCGGCCATCCTCCAGCGCGGTGCGCAGCAGCTCGACGATCGGTTTGCGCGCCTTGGACCCGTGCTCGGCCACCAGCGCCTCGATCTGGCCGACGAGATCGCGGCGGTCGATCACGGCTCGCGGGTTGGGGATGCGGATCACGCTCATGGATGCGGTGTCTAGGTTCCGTAGTATTCGAGCGACACCGGGCCGGCGCCGAGTCCGCTTCAGGCAACAGGTATCTAGGGAACGCAGCGGCAAAGCGAAAGCGCCTCGCGGGCCGTGGCGAGAAATCGCGGCTACCATCGCCCCACGGCCTATGCCAGAAGGCGCCCCAATTCCGCGTTCACGAGGTCCCCAACTTGTCGCTGCAACTGCTTGCCGATGCCGCCGCGCAGGCGCCCGAGCCGATCTACTGGGTCAAGCTCGGCCTCAAGAACTACCTGTTCCGGATCGGCAGCTTCGAGCTGCGCTGGTATTCGCTGGCGTACCTGGCCGGCATCATGCTGGGCTACTGGCACCTGACGCGGATGATCAAGGCGCCCGGCGCGCCGATGGCGCAGCGCCATGCCGACGATCTGTTCTTCTACTGCACGCTGGGCATCATCCTGGGCGGGCGCCTCGGCTACGCCACGTTCTACACCGGCGGCAGCTCCACCGAGCCGAGCCTGTGGCTGCATCCGGCCGAGATGATCAAGCTGTGGCATGGCGGCATGAGCTTCCACGGCGGCCTGATCGGCGTGTTGCTGGCGCTCGCCTGGGTGTCGTGGCGCAACAAGCTCGATTTCCTGCGAGTGGCGGACTACATCGCCGTCTGCGTGCCGTTCGGCATGCTGTTTGGCCGGCTCGCCAACTTCGTCAACGGCGAGCTTTGGGGCCGCGTGGTGACCGGCTACGTGCCGTGGGCGATGGTTTTCCCCGATGCGCCCGACCAGCTGCCGCGCCACCCCAGCCAGCTTTACGAGGCCGGGCTCGAAGGTCTCCTGATGATCGTCGTCATGCTGCTGCTGTTCTGGAAAACGCGCGCCCGGTTCCGCCCCGGACTGCTGGTGGGGGTGTTCACCGTGGGCATCGCCAGCGCCCGCTTCGTGGTCGAGTTCTTCCGCGAGCCGGACAAGCAACTCCAGCAGTTCGCCCAAGTTACCGGCCTGTCGATGGGCCAGTGGTTGACGATCCCGCTGATCCTGCTCGGCCTGTTCTTCGTGGTGCGCGCGCTGAGCAAGCCGGCGCTTGGCACCGTGCGCCCGCTGCCTGCGTGATCTCCTGAGGATGGAGCCGGGCGAGCCGCTCGCAGCCGTCTTCCGTCGCCTGATCGCCAGCTTCGGCCCGATCACGCTGCAGCACTATATGGGTGAGGCCAACGCGCGCTACTACGCGGCGCGCGATCCGCTGGGCGTGACCGGCGATTTCATCACCGCGCCCGAGATCAGCCAGATGTTCGGCGAGCTGATCGGGTTGTGGCTCGCCGACATCTGGATCCGCGCTGGCCGGCCGGAGAACGCCCACTACGTCGAGCTTGGACCCGGCCGTGGCACGCTGGCGGCCGACGCGCTGCGAACGATGAAACGCTACGGGCTGGAGCCCGACGTGCACCTGGTCGAAAGCTCCACGGCGCTGAAGGCACTGCAGCTGGAGGCAGTGCCGCAAGCGGTCTGGCATGCCGATCTCTCGACGGTGCCGATGCACGGGCCCGTGCTGCTGGTCGCCAACGAGTTCCTCGACGCGCTGCCGATCCGCCAGCTGGTGCGCACCGCGCAGGGCTGGCGCGAGCGGATGGTCGACTGGCGCGAGGACCGCTTCGTGGCGGTCGCCGGCGACAAGCCGATGGATGCGGCGGTGCCGGCCGGCCTCGCGGAACACCCCGAAGGCACGCTCGTCGAGACCTGTCCCGGCGCCGCTGCCGTCACCTACGAGATCGCCGGCCGCTTGCGTGAGCAGGGCGGGGCGGCACTGCTGATCGACTACGGGCAAGCGGAACCCCGGACGGGCTCGACGCTGCAGGCGGTGCGCGCCCATGCCAAGGTCGATCCCTTCGCCGAACCCGGCGAGGCCGACCTCACCGCCCACGTCGACTTCGCCGCGGTCGCGAACGCCGCGCTCGCCCGCGACGTCCGGCACCTGGGAACGGTGGCGCAAGGCGCGTGGCTGACCGCGCTGGGGATCGAGACCCGCGCCGCCAATCTCGCCGCCTTTGCACCGCAGCATGCCTCTGCCATAATCGCGGCCAAGGATCGGCTGGTTGACGGGGAACAGATGGGTACGCTTTTCAAGGTGCTGGGCCTGGCCGCTCCGGGCTGGCCCGAAGGCGCCGGCTTCTAATGGCGAGCGTGGCGCAAGGCGCGCGCGCGCCGCTCTCGCTCGCGCCCGATCGGCTGGAGCGAGCGCTCGGCTGGCTGGCGTTGGTGATGCTGGGCTTCATCCTCGCCGCGTTGGCGAGGGGCTATGCCGAATGGCCGCGCGTGCCGGCTCTGGTCTGGGTCCACCTGGCCACGATCCTGCTGGCGCTGGCGCTGACGCCGGTGATGCTGTGGCGCCCACGCGGCACGGCGGCGCATCGCCAGCTCGGCTACGTCTGGTGCGCGGCGATGTTCGGGACCGCGATCGTCAGCCTCTTCGTCAGGGTGACCAACCCCGGCCATTTCAGCCCGATCCACCTCCTCTCGGTGCTGACCATCGTGCTGGTCCCGCTGCTGGTCCGCGCCGCCCGCCGCCACGACGTCGCCCGCCACCGCCGCTCGGTGCGCGGCCTCATCATCGGCGCGCTGCTGATCGCGGGGTTCTTTACCTTTCCGTTCGACCGCCTGCTGGGGCACTGGCTGTTCGGTTGATCTTTCCCGACTTCGTCAATCCCGCCTCCGCGGGATGACGCGGTTAGCGATTGCGACGGTCATCGGCTGATGCCGACCGGCTCTACTTCCCCACCCGCACCGCCCTGTTTTCCTGCGGTACTTCGCGGATGGGCACGGCGGCGATCCATTGCTCGAAGGCGTCGATGTCGAGCATGCCGCGGGTGCGATCAGTACCCTTGGTGAAGCCGCCGTAGCCGTCGCCCCCATCGGCGAGGAAATTCACTACCGTCACGCGGTACGGCGTCGCCGCGCCGAGCGGCTTGCCGTCCAGCGTCAGGCTGACGATCCGCGACCCGGCCGGCCGGCGCATGTCGTAGCTGAACGTCAGCCCCCGCGAAGGCGAGAGCACTTGCTGCGGGCCGTCGTCGTCCAGCCCTTCCTCGATGATCGCGCGCACCTGAGCGCCGGTCAGCGTCATCGTCACCAGCTCGTTGCTGAAGGGCGTGATCGCGTAGAGCTGGCCGAAGGTCACGGTGCCGTCGGGCGCCGGCGCCAGCGAGGTGCGGATGCCGAAGGGATTGGTGAAGGCGATCTGCGCACCCGCCCTGCGGCTGCCGGCAAGTTGCGAATCGGCGATGAGATTGCCCAGTGTGCCGCCCTGGTTGGACTCGCTGCCGTCCAGCTTCGCCGCTCCGCGCGAGACTTTGCCGATCGGACGGTTCACCAGCGTCAGCGACGCGTCCTTGTAGCGCTTTACGAAGGAAGCGACGTCAGCGCGGGGACTGAACTGGGGGAACCTGTCGGTCCGGGCGATGGCGCCGCGCGAGGCGGTGTAGGGCTCGGACTGGACGATGACGTTGTGCGCCTTCTTCGCGATCACGCGGTGCGTCGCCGGATCGATCGTCAGCGTGATGTCGGTCACCAGCTCGCCGTAGACGCCCGCGCTCGTCAGCAGCAGCGGCCCGGCGCCCGAGGGTTGGTCGTTGCAGACGTAGGACCAGTGGGTGTGGCCGGAGACGACCACGTCGACGCCGGGTTGAAGCCGGTCGAGGATCGGCTTGATGTCGCCGTAGAACCCCTCGCAGCCGTCGGGATCTGGCGTGGTGGTCTTGCCGCCCTGGTGGATCAGCACGACGACGGCATCGGCGCCCGCGGCGCGCAGCTGCGGCACCGCGCGGTTGATGGCGTCGGCCTCGTCGCCGAACGTCAGCCCGGCGATCGCGTCGGGCCGCACCAGTGTGGTCACCCCCTTGAGCGAGAGTCCGACGAAGCCGACCGTGACCTTGCCCGAGGGCGTATCGAAGGTCTTGAGCCCGGTGGCGGGAAAGAGTGTCGAGCCATCCGCCTTGAACGTCGCGGCGGCCAGATACTTGTAGCTCGCGCCGGGGAACGGTTCGAGCTGGCAGGGCTTGGCGATCGCGTTCTTCTCGCAACCGCCGTTCTGCAGGCGCTGCAGTTCCTTCCAGCCGCGGTCGAACTCGTGGTTGCCCACCGCGTTGAACTCCAGCCCGATGCGGTTCATCACGCCCACCGCCGGCTCGTCCAGATAGAGCGAGGAGGCGAGCTGCGAGGCGCTGGTGAGGTCGCCGGCGGCGACCACCACGTTGTAGCGATGTTCGGCCTTGATCACGTCCACCGCCGAGGCGAGCCAGGCGCCGCCGCCCGCAGGCACCGCCAGCACCGAGCCGTCTGGCTGGATGACGTTGACCGACTGCTTGGGCGGCTCGAGCGCGCCGTGGAAGTCGTTGATGGCGACGATGCCGATCTCGATTGGCGCTCCCGCCGGGGCAGGCGCCGGACCCGATGCCTGCGGCGTGGCGCAGCCGGCCAGCAGGGCAACCAGCAAAGAGGAGAGGGCGAATGGGAGCGAGCGACCGCGCGGAATGCTTGTCATGATCCCAGCCTATCGCATCGCACCATGACGAACCAAGGTCGAATTTGGCCGATGGGGAGCGTAATTCGGCCGAAGCATTCAAGCTTCAGCGCGCCGATTCCTCCAGCGCGTGCATCTGTTTGTCGCTGAGGCCGAAGTGGTGGCCGACTTCGTGGATGACAACGTGCGCGACCAGGTCCGCCAGCGTGACGCCGGTCTCGCACCACTCCGCGAGCAGCGGCTGGCGGTAGAGCGTAATGCGCGGCGGCAGCTCGCCCGAGATCCAGACCGACTCCTCGTCCATCGAGCGGCCGTGGTAGAGGCCAGTCAACTCCCAGGCGTCCTCCAGCCCGAGTGAGGCCAGCGTCTCGGCATCGGCGAATTCCTCGACCGTCACCGTGATCCCCTCGAGGTGCTCCGCAAACGGTGCGGGAATGCGTGCGAAGGCAGCCTGTGCCAGCGCGTCGAAGTCAGCGGGAGTGGGGGCCTGGCCACGCAGAGGGGTCATGCAGAGCTACTGGCACGAAGCAGGCCGGCCGACCAGTGGTCGCGGCGGGGGCCGTCGAGGCCCGCCCTTCGGGCACTCGTTGGCGTTCAGCTCGACTCTGCCGGCTGGTCGGCGCTTGCGGCATTGCGCAGTTCGCGCCGCTCGGTGAACCACATGATCGCCATCGCCCCTTCGAACAGCAGCAAGAGCGGGACGGCCAGCATGAGCTGGCTGATCACGTCGGGCGGCGTTGCCACTGCGGCGACGATGAACACCGCCACGATCATGTAGCGCCGCCCGGCCGAAAGCTGCTTGCGAGTAACGATGCCGGCCCGATTGAGAATGAGCAGCAGGATCGGCAGCAGGAACGAGAGCCCGAACGCCAGGATGAACTGCATGACGAGGCTCAGGTAATCTTCGCTGTTCGGCAACGCGTCGATCCTGACGCCGCCTGGCGTGCCCTGAAAGCCCAGGAACCAGCGAAACGCCGTTGGCATCACGACGTAGTAGGCGAGAGCGCCTCCTGCCACGAACAGCACCGGCGTGGCGATCAGGAACGGCAGGAAGGCCCGCTTTTCCTTGGCGTAGAGGCCGGGCGCGACGAAGGCCCAGATCTGGTTGGCGATCACCGGGAAGCTGACGAAGACCGCCGCCCACAGCGCCACTTTCAGCTCGACGAAGAACTGGCCGTAGAGCTTGGTGTAGATCAGGTGGTTCTGCCCGGCGTCGAGCAGCGGCTGGACCAGGAAGGCCAGGATGTCCTGCACGAAGTAGAAGCACACCCCGAATGCCACGGCCAGCGCCAGGAAGGCGCGCAGCAGCCGCGCGCGCAGCTCGATCAGGTGCTCGAGCAGAGGAGCCTGCGTCTCGTCGATGTCGGCGATGTGGAAGGGGGACATGCGGGTCATGGCGGCGGCTGCAGGTGCGGTTCGCCGCGGCCGGAGGCTTCCACCTCGCGCGCGTCAGTCAGGGGCGCGACGCCTTCGGTGCCGTCGGCCGGAGCGGGCGCCGCAGGCGGCAGCGAGGCAGGGGGCGCCTGCATCTCCTCGGCGGTGGGCAAGTGCGGGGAGTCGATCGCGCTTGCCTTCATGATCGCCTCGTTCTGCTCGCGCCACTTGCGCTCCATCTCCTCGAGCTCCGCCTCGCGCACCATGGCGTCGATGCCGGCGCGGAAGTGATTGGAGACCTTGCGCATCTTGCCGATCCAGCGCCCAGCGGTGCGCAGCGCCATCGGCATGTCCTTGGGACCGATGACCACGACCGCCACGATGATGATCATCAGCAGTTCGGAAGCGCCGACGTCGAACATCGCGGGGCGTTATCCTGTCAGGCCGAGCGCGGTCTCAGAGCTGCTCGTTCTTGGTCTCGACCGGGGCGGCCGCTGCGGTGGGCACGGGGTCGACAGGCTTCGAGGCGATCTGGGCGGGCGGGGTGGACGCCTTGCCGTCCTCTTCGTGCATGCCCTCCTTGAAGCTCTTGATGCCCTTGCCGAAGTCCCCCATGATTTCCGAGACGCGGCCGCGACCGAACAGCACCAGCACGATCACCAGGACGATCAGCCAGTGCCAGATCGAGAAGCTACCCATAACACAAACTCCATCGGGGCGGCCGAGTCCGGCCGTCTTGCGCCCATCTAGGCGTTTTACCCGGAACTTGCCAGCCCGTCATCGTGGCGGCCCTCACCGCTGAAGCGCATGTCGCCGCCGGCTTGCTTCTCTGTCTGCGCTTCTTCGGCGGGGGCAGTCAGCGCCGCTTCGATCATGTCGTCGTCCACCGGATCGAGCAGTCCGGCAGCGCGCAGTTCATCGATGCCGGGCAGTTCCTTCAGGCTGGCAAGGCCGAAGTGGGCGAGGAACGCGGGCGTCGTCGCATAGATAACCGGGCGACCGGGCACCTCGCGGCGCCCGGCCACGCGCACCCAGCCGGCCTCCATCAGCACGTCGAGCGTGCCCTTGGCGGTCTGCACCCCGCGGATCGCCTCGATCTGCGCGCGGCTGACGGGCTCGTGATAGGCGACGATCGCGAGCACCTCGGTGGCGGCGCGGCTGAGGCGGCGGTTCTCTTCCTTCTCGCGGCGCAGCAGGTGGGCAAGGTCGGGCGCGGTCTGGAAATGCCACAGCCCGCCACGCTCGACGAGGCGGATGCCGCGGCCGGCGTAGTGCGCCTGCAACTCCGCCAGTGCTCCGCGCACCATCGCGCCGCCCAGATGGGTAGAGAGCTGCTCCGCGCTCAGTGGCTGTTCGCTCGCGAAGAGCGTGGCCTCGATGGCGCGGGTGAGATCGTCGGGAGGGGTGCTCGCGCCTGGGGCTTCGACAAGCTCGGGCGAAGCGGGACCCAGCCTCGGCTCCTCTTCCGCCGCTCGCCCTGAGCCTGTCGAAGGGCCGGTCCCGAAGCCCCCGCTCACGGCCGCACCGCCTTCAGCCGCAGCGGGCCGAACGTCTCGTCCTGCGCCAGTTCCGCCTTGCCCGTGCGGGCGAGCTCCAGCGCCGCCACGAAGCTGGAAGCCAGCGCGGAGCGGCGCAGCTGGGGATTGGCCCAGGCCTCGTGCGCGGGCGGCAGGAAGTCGCGCAGGTCCATCCACTCGATCGCGACGCCCAGCATCGAGGAGATGCGCTGGATTGCACTTTCCAGCGTCATTACCATGCGCTCGCGCACCATGTGCACCACCGGCTCGGAGCGTACCTTGACGTCGCCGTAAGCGCGCACGAGGTCGTACCACGAGCATTGCCAGCGGTTGCGTCGGTCTATGCGTAGCCCTTCGGGCGCACCCCGGGCGAACACGTCGCGGCCGAGCCGATCGCGGCCCATCAGCCGCGCCGCCGCCTCGCGCATGGCGCCAAGCCGCTGCAGCCGCAGGGTGAGGCGCAGGGCCAGCTCCTCGGGGCTGGGGTCTTCCTGCTCGTCGCGCGGCAGCAGCAGCGCGGACTTGAGGTAGGCGAGCCAGGCCGCCATCACCAGATAGTCTGCCGCCAGCTCCAGCCGCAGCGCCTCGGCCTGTTCGATATAGGTCAGGTACTGGTCGACCAGCTCGAGGATCGAGATGCGGCGCAGGTCCACCTTCTGGCGCCGCGCCAGGTCGAGGAGCAGGTCGAGCGGGCCTTCCCAGCCGTCGATCGTGAGGTGCAGCGCGTCCGGGTTGGCCGTGCTCCGCTGCTCGGCGTCCCAGGCTTCGCCGGCGAAGAGATCGGACGGGTCGGCCTCGACGGTCACGCCACGCCTTGCGCCAGCAGCGCGTCACGCGCGGCGACGAGGTCGGCGTGAGTGCGGGAATCGACAGGCATGCCAGTACCTGCCAGCGCGCGGTCGAGCCGCTCGGCGGTGTCCCCGCTTATGGTCGGCAGGGCCTGCGCGATGCCGACCATGTCATCCATCTTGGCCCAGCAATTGAGCGCGATGTCGCATCCGGCGACAATCGCGCGTGCGGCGCGCTCGGGCACCGAGCCGGAGAGCGCCTGCATGTCGAGGTCGTCGGTCAGCAGCAGCCCGTCAAAGCCGATCGCCTTGCGGATCACCTCGCCTATGACGAACGGCGACAACGTGCCGGGGTTCGCGTCGTCCCAGGCGGTGTAGCGCACGTGCGCGGTCATGCCGATCGGTGCGGAGGCCAACGTGCGGAACGGCCGCAGGTCGGTCTCCAACTCCTCGGCCGACGCGGTGACGGTGGGCAGTTCCTTGTGGCTGTCGGCCTGCGCGCGGCCGTGGCCCGGAATGTGCTTGATGCAGCCTGCCACGCCAGCGCGGGCGAAACCGTCGAGGATGGCGCGTCCCAGCGCCGCCACCCGCAGCGGCTCGGCGCCGAGCGCGCGATCGCCGATGACGTCGTGCGCACCCGGCTGGCGGACGTCGAGCGAGGGGTGGCAATCGACGCTGATGCCGGCCTCGGCCAGGTCGAGCCCCAGCGCCTGGGCATTGAGCCGCGCCGCCTCGATCGCGGTGGCGGGCGCCGTATCCCACAGCCGGTCGAAGGTCTGGCCGGCAGGGTAGGGCGGCCAGACCGGCGGCTTCATCCGCGCGACGCGGCCGCCTTCCTGATCGATGCACACGAACAGGCGCTCGCGCCCCTGGATGCTGCGCAGCGCGTCGGTGAGCGCGCGGACCTGCTCGCGGCTTTCGACGTTGCGGCCGAACAGGATGTAGCCGGCCGGATCGGCATCGCGGAAGAACGCGTGCTCGTCGTCGCTCAGGGTGAGCCCGGAAAGGCCGAAGATCGCCGGTACCATCGTTCCTCGCTCGCAGAAACGTGCGCTTCGGGCAAGGTGCGCGCGGGGATCGGATGTGGACGCTCGCTAGCGACCCTCGCTGGTCTTGGCCGGGTTCTGCGGCCTCGCCTCCAGCGCCGGAGGTGGGGGGGCGCTCGTCTCTGAGGCGGCCGCCCAGGCGCGCTGCCCGCCGATCCAGGTCTCCAGCACCCGGGTTTTGCGCACCGCCTCGACCGGAGCGGAGGTGGGATCGGTGTCGACGAACAGGAAGTCGGCGCGGTAGCCCCGGGCAAGGCGGCCGAGACGGTCCTCCGCGAACATCGCGCGCGCCGCGCCGGTGGTGTAAGCGCCGATCGCAGCCTCGCGAGTGAGGATTTCCTGCGCCTGCCAGCCGCCGGCCGGCTGCCCGTCCGCGCCGGTGCGGCTGATCGCGACTGCCAGCCCTTCGAACGGATGTGCCGGCTCGACCGGGGTGTCCGATCCGAACGCCAGCGTCGCGCCGGTCGCTGCGAGCGACTTCCACGCATAGGCACCTTTCAGACGGTCGGGCCCCAGCCGCGCCTCGGCCATCAGGCGGTCGCTCGCCTCATGCTGCGGCTGCATCGAGGCGACGACGCCGTTGCGGCCGAACCGGGGGATGTCGGCCGGATCGACGATCTGCGCATGCTCGATGCGCCAGCGCCGGTCGCCCTTGTAGGTAGCGGACAACTCCTCGATCGAGTCGAGCACGGTCGCGTTGGCTTCGTCGCCGATGGCGTGGACGGCGACCTGGAAGTTGTCGATCGCTGCACGGCTCATCAGGTTGGACAGCTGGGTGCCGGTCATCTGCGGCAGGCCGCGCGTGCCCGGTGCGTCGGCATAAGGCATCTTGAGCCAGGCACCGCGCGAGCCGAGCGCACCGTCCATGTAGAGCTTGACGCCGTTCATCCGCAGATGGTCGTCGTACAGCCAGGGGGTCGGCCCCGGCCCGCCGATCAGCGCCATGGCGTCGATGCCCAGGGCGTAGGAGACGATGCGCACGCGCAAGTTGCCCTTGTCGGCCATGCGGCGAAACGCCTGCCAGTCCTCGATCGTCGAGCCCATGTCGGCCACCGCCGTCACGCCCGCGGCGAGGAAGCCCAGCTGCGCCTCGGCCAGCGCAGTGTCGCGGTCCTCGGGGCGGGGGCGCGGGATCTTGTCGGCGATGAGTGCGGTCGCAGCATCGACGAAGACGCCCGCGGGCACTTTCGAGCCGGCAACCCGCAGCACCGCGCCGCCCGCGGGATCGGAAGTCGCGGCGCTCACACGGGCTGCGGCAAGCGCCGCGGTATTGGCCCAGCCGGCGTGCCCGTCGACGCGGGTGAGCCAGGCCGGCTTGCCGCCGGTCACGCGGTCGAGGTCGGCGGCGGTGGGCATGCGCCCCAGGCCCCAGATCTCCTGGTTCCAGCCGGACCCCAGGACCCACGGCGCATCGGGATGCGCGGCGGCCCAGGCGGCGATCTTCGCCAGTGCCTCGTCGAGGCTCCTGGTAGCCGAAAGATCGAGCGTGAGCTTGGCGAAGCCCGACTCCAGGACGTGGCCATGGGCATCGATCATGCCGGGCACCAGCACCCGCGCCTTGCCGTCGAGCCGGTAGGTGACGCGGTCCGGGCGCTTATCGCCACGGTGCAGGACTTGCGCGATCCTGCCGTCGGGCGCGATCAGCAGACCGTCGAAGCGCTCGATCCCGCCCTTGCCGTCGGGCGTGAGGCCGTCGACGTTGTCGATCAGCGTGCCGGATGTGACGGCAATGTCGGCCGGCTTCTTGCGCGCCATGGCAGGCGTAGCAAGAAGCGAAACGGCAAGGGCCAGCGCCAGTCCTTCCCGGCATGGGGAGGGCATGCGAGCGTCGCTCACTTGCGGCCCTTCTTCGGCAGGCGCTTGATGATCGCGCTGGTATCGAGCCGGCCGCCGCCCATGGCCTGGATCTCGGCGAAGAACTGGTCGATCAACGCCGCCACCGGCAACGAGACGCCCAGACCCCGTCCTTCTTCCAGACTGAGGCCCAGGTCCTTCCTCATCCAGTCGATGGCGAAGCCGAATTCGAACGAGTCCGCGTCCATCGAGGACCAGCGGTTGTCCATCTGCCACGATTGCGCCGCCCCGCCCGAGATCGCCTCGTAGACCTTGTCCATGTCGAGGTGGCTGGCCTGCGCGAAACGCACCGCCTCGGCCAGCGCCGCGACATTGCCGGCGATGCAGATCTGATTGGCCATCTTGGCGATCTGGCCCGATCCGGCCTTGCCGACATGGACGATGCGGCTGGAATAGGCTTCCATCACCGGGCGGGCCGCCTCGATCGCGTCTGGCCTTCCACCGCACATCAGCGTGAGAGTGCCTTTCTCGGCACCGATCTGCGAACCGGTCATCGGCGCGTCGACGCAGTGGACCTGCAGGTCGCGCGCCTCGACCGAGATCTGCCGGGCGATGCGGGCCGAGACCGTGGTGTGGTCGATGAACACGCCGCCTTTCTTGAGCATGCGGAACACGCCGTTGGGGCCCAGCACCACGTCGGCAAGGTCGTCGTCGTTACCGACGCAGGTGATGACCACGTCGGCGTCCTGCGCGGCGTGCGCCGGGTTGGCGGCGATGCGGTGGGCCAGGCCCGGATTGGCCTCCTGCCAGGTCCTCGCCCGGTCGGGAGACCGGTTGTAAATGGTCAGCTCGTGACCAGCCTCGGCGATATGCCGCGCGATTGCGCCGCCCATCACGCCAAGGCCCAGGAAGGAGACCTTGCGCCGCGTGGCCTTGCTCTTGCTGTCGCTCATGGCGTCCGCTTCTAGCGCCTTTTGCGGGAAAGCAAATGGCACAAGGTACCCTCGAGATGCCTGCGCGCTTTCATTTCGGCCCACTTTCCTCTAGGCGCCCGAGCCATGGAACAGCCAGTGCTCAACATCGCTCCCGGGGCCGAAGACGCCCTGCTGACCGCAGCCGAGGTTCGCGCGGCGGCGGAGCGAATTTCGGGCTCGATCGTGCGCACGCCCACGCTCTACAGCAACACGCTGAGCGCGATCACCGGCGCCGACGTCTGGCTGAAGTTCGAGAACCTGCAGTTCACTGCCTCCTACAAGGAGCGCGGCGCGCTCAACGCGCTGATGCAACTGCCCGAGGCGCGCAAGGCGCGCGGCGTGATCGCGGCGTCGGCCGGCAACCATGCGCAGGGCCTTAGCCATCACGGCACGCGATTGGGCGTGCCGGTGACCATCGTCATGCCGCGCACGACGCCGATCGTCAAAGTGATGCAGACCGAAAGCGTGGGCGGCAAGGTCGTGCTCGAAGGCGAGAGCTTCGACGAGGCCTATGCCCATGCGCGCATGCTGGAGACGCAGCTCGGCCTCACCTTCGTGCATCCCTTCGACGATCCGGCGATCGCTGCCGGGCAGGGCACCGTCGCGCTCGAGATGCTGGAGGACGTGCCCCAGCTCGATACCCTGGTGGTGCCGATCGGCGGCGGCGGGCTGGCGACGGGCATGTCGACGATCGCGCGGGACATCGCGCCCGACATCCGCATCGTCGGTGTCGAGGCGCAGCTCTATCCTTCGATGTACAACCTGCTCAAGGGCACCAACCTGCCGATCGGCGGCGACACGCTGGCGGAGGGTATCGCGGTGTTCTCGCCGGGGCTGTTCACCTCGCGGGTGCTGCGCGAACAGCTCGACGATTTCCTGCTAGTGAGCGAGGCCAGCATCGAAAGCGCGCTGGCGCTGCTGCTGCAGATCGAGAAGACCTTGGTCGAGGGTGCTGGCGCCACGGGCATGGCCGCGGTGATGGACAACCGCGAGCTGTTCGCCGGGCGCAAGGTCGGCATCGTCCTGTCCGGCGGCAACATCGACACGCGGCTGCTCGCCAACGTGCTGCTGCGCGACCTCGCGCGTTCGGGCCGCCTCGGACGCCTGCGGATCGGCTTGCAGGACCGTGCCGGCGCGCTGTTCAAGGTCGCCAAGGTGTTCCACGAGCACAACGTGAACATCATCGAGGTCTTCCACCAGCGTATCTTCACCCACCTGCCCGCCAAGGGCCTCGTCACCGAGATCGAGTGCGAGGCGCGCGACGCGGCACAGCTCACTGCCCTGGTCGCCGCGCTGCGTCGCGAGGGCTACGAGGTGAAGCAGGTCGAAACCGAATAGCGCCGCACCCGCGACGCTTTTTTCGCGAAACCGTACGCTGCGCCGGCACGTTGCAGACAAGGATGACGCGGCTAGGTGTCCGCTGATGGCTCGCTAACCTGCCCTTGTGCGGTCGCCTCGAAATGGCACGCGGGCGCGGCTGGACGCAGGCTGGCAGCGGAATGGCCGCAAGTCGCTCGGTTTTTGTGGTTAAAGTGCTTTCAAGAGGCGGGCAGCGCGGGCATAGTTGCGTCATCAGGGACGAAACGTCTGCCGTAACCGAAAAAAGGAAGACCAAGCGCCGTGACGGCTCCGGTTCGATTTCCCAGATTCTTCGTGACGAGCCCCGCGCCATGCCCGTACCTGCCGGGCCGCAGCGAGCGCAAGGTGTTCACCGAGCTCAAGGGCCCGCACGCGGATTCGCTCAACGACGCGCTCAGCCGTATCGGATTCCGCCGCAGCCAGACCGTCGCCTACCGCCCCTCCTGCCTCGATTGTCACGCCTGCGTTTCGGTGCGTGTCGTGGCCGAGGAGTTCGCGCCCTCGGGCAGCCAGAAACGCAACTTGCGCGACCATGACGACCTGATCGCCACCGTCTGCCGTCCGTGGTCCACCAGCGAGCAGTTCGACCTGCTCCAGCGCTATCTCTCCGCGCGCCACCCCGAAGGCGGGATGACGACGATGGACGAGGTCGATTTCGCCGACATGGTCGAGCACACGCCGGTCACGAGCTACGTGATCGAGTATCGCGAGGCTTCGGCGGACGGCGTGACGCCGGGCCGCCTGGTCGGCGCCTGCCTGACCGACCGGCAGTGCGACGGGCTGTCGATGATCTACAGCTTTTACGACCCGGATCTCGAAAGCCGGCAGGGGCTGGGGACTTACATCATCCTCGATCACATCCGCCGTTCGCGGGAGCTGGGCCTGGCCTACGTCTATCTCGGCTACTGGGTCGAGGGTTCGGCGCGGATGCAGTACAAGGTGCGCTTCCGGCCGATGGAAAAGCTCGGACGCGCCGGGTGGGAGCGGATCGAGGCGGCCGAGCAGGACCGCCTGATCGCCGCCGCCGTCGCCAACCCGCGCAGCGCGTCCACCGAGGCCGCGACCGGCTGCAAGGACGGCATGCCGGCGATCACCAAGCGCTGAGGCGTCGGCGCTTCTTGGCTTCCGCCTCGTAAGTCCCGCAGCGCCCGTCGCCGAGTTCGCCGGTTGATCAGTTCGGAAGGGCTCGGCGCGACATCGCTCAGGCGGTGCCGTAGAGCTTGGCCTCGTCTGCGCGGCGCGACTTGAGGCCGTTCATCGGTTTATGGTTGTTGTAGATCCATTTCCCGAATTCCTGCTGGGCCGCGGCGAATTTGCCCTGCTTGTGGAGCTTGCCCAGCTGCGATGACGCGATCGCGCCGGTGTTGTAGTGGAACGAGACAAGGGCGTCGAACTGGTTCTGCGTGGTCGCGGCGCTGCCGAGGAACTTTGCCACCGCCGCCACGTAGGACAGCATGTCCTGATCGAACCGGGCATCGCACTGTTTCTGGGTCCAGGTCACGCCTTTCTTGACGTCCGCGCCGGTCGAGCCCCAGCCAATCGTCCACGGCTTGCCGTCGGCGCTGCCGGGATCGGGGTAAGCGTCGAAGCCGCCGTCGGCGCGGCGTTTCTCGCAGCCCTCCCACTTCTTGATCAGCTTGGCGCCGCCGCTCCCCAGGGCCCAGCCACTTGCAGCCGCCACCGGCGCAATGGGCGACGGGGCTGGTGCCGGCGTCGATCCGGCCGCAGCTACCGGTTCGGGCGCGGTGGTGGCGGTGAGCGCCGAGCCAGACAGGTCGATAGCCTTGTCCAGCGCCTTGATCTCGGCATCGGTGAAGCTGCGGCCCAGCATCTTGCGGACCGCATCGAAGATCGGCTTCCTGTTCATGTCCTGCCCCTTTCCCTCGAGCGTGACTCAGACGAAGCGGCCCCCTGTTCCGCCCGATTCGTTGCCGGGCTGGACGGGCCGAGTACACCGCAGTTCGGGCGTGATGTCGAGATAAGAACAAAACAGGAAAATCAAGGGGTGCGGATTATGGTGTCGCGTTTCGCGCAAGAGTGGCTGCTCATGCGCATCGATGCGTCCGCCAATAGCCGCCAACAACGAAAAGGGCGCCCGGATCGCTCCGGACGCCCCCTCTCGGCGAACTTGCCGCTAGCCGATCCCGTGGGATCAGAGGCTGTAGTACATGTCGAACTCGACCGCCGACGGCGTGGTTTCCCAGCGCAGTACTTCGGGCCACTTGAGTTCGAGGTAAGCTTCGATCTGGTCCTCGGTGAACACGCCGCCCTCGAGCAGGAACGCGTGGTCCGCGGCCAGCGCGTCGAGCGCCTCGCGCAGCGAACCGCACACGGTCGGCACTTCGGCCAGTTCGGCCGGGGGCAGATCGTACAGGTTCTTGTCCATGGCTTCGCCCGGATGGATCTTGTTCTTGATGCCATCGAGGCCCGCCATCAGCAGCGAGGCGTAGCACAGGTAGGGGTTGGCCATCGCGTCGGGGAAGCGGAACTCCACGCGCTTGGCCTTGGTGCCCGCACCGTAGGGGATGCGGCACGAGGCCGAGCGGTTGCGGGCCGAGTAGGCCAGCAGCACCGGCGCTTCGTAACCCGGAACCAGACGCTTGTAGCTGTTGGTGGTCGGGTTGGTGAAGGCATTGAGCGCCTTGGCGTGCTTGATGACGCCGCCGATGAAGTACAGGCAGGTGTCCGACAGGCCGGC
>Ga0070667_100000519_pt1 | contig 38707 bp, 38 predicted proteins | sample KBSS33metaG_FD_64659 | JGI IMG/M metagenome (GOLD analysis project Ga0070667, IMG submission 64659) | Switchgrass rhizosphere microbial communities from Kellogg Biological Station, Michigan, USA - KBS S3-3 metaG | ecosystem: Host-associated > Plants > Roots > Rhizosphere > Soil ...
GTGCTGTTCGGCGGCCACACCCACGTGCTGGAAACCGAGGGACTCACCTACGCCGAGTACGCCCGGCAGGGCTTCTGGCAGTTGTTGTGGGTGTCTGCGCTGACCCTGTTGGTGCTGAGCGGGGTGATCCGGGTAGCGGGGCGCGTGACTGCCGGTGACCGCCGGGCGCTTCGAATTCTGGCCGGAATCCTATGTGCGACTTCGGTTGTCGTGGTCATTTCGGCGATCCACCGGATGTGGCTGTATCAGCAGGCGTACGGTTTCAGCACCGACCGGTTGATGGTGATCACCATCGAACTCTGGCTGGGCGCAGTATTCATGCTCGTCGCGGTGGCGGGAGTGCGAATGACGGGGCGCTGGCTGCCGCACGCGGTGCTGACGGCCGGGGTCGTCGCACTGCTGGGGTTGGCGGCACTCAATCCTGAGCGCCTCGTCGCCGATCGCAACATCGACCGCTTCGAGCAGACCGGCCAATTCGATGCCGAGTACCTGTCCCGGCTGTCGTCCGACATCGATCCGGCGCTGCACCGGCTGCCCGAGAGTCTCCGTGCCTGCGTGCGTGCGGACCACTCGCATGACGAGCCGTGGTACCTGTTCAACCTGTCCCGGTCCAACGCGGACCGACCGGTGGGAACCGAAGTGCCCGAATACTGCGATCAATACTGGTCATCCCACTACTAGCGGATCGCCGAAAAAGTGAGGGAATGGCGGCCACGGACCGCTCCTAGCTGGTGAACGCAGCCAACCAGGCTTGCGCCCGCCCAAGGAGAACGTCATGACCGCTCACTTCACGCGCAAAATTCTTGCCGCTGCGTTGATCGCCTCCGCCGGGGTCGTCGGCTCCGCCGGCGTCGCCCAGGCCAAGCCTGTCAAGCAGCTCGACGCCTACAACGCCTGCTACGCACAGTTGAAGCCGAAGGAAGGCAGCACCGCCGCGTCGTTCGACTGCTGCGTCGTGGCGGGCGGGGCGTGGAAAGGTGGCACGTATCCCGAAGGCTACTGCGAATTGAAGAACGCGCCGGTCCCGGCCAGTGGTTCGCAGCCCGGCCGGGTGCCAGCTCGCATGCCCGACCAAACCGAGTTGAATGTGGCATAGCTATCAATCGACCTAACAAGCGCTTGGTTGCTATGCTGTCGGGATGGCGTCACCATCGCCCAGTCAACCCGCGACCAGGCGCGACGAGCTTCTTCAGCTCGCCGCGGCGATGTTCGCTGAGCGCGGGCTGAAGGCAACCACGGTCCGTGACATCGCGGACTCCGCGGGAATCCTCTCGGGCAGTCTCTACCATCACTTCAAATCGAAGGAGCAGATGGTCGAGGAGGTCATGCGTGACTTCCTCGATTGGCTGTTCACCCGGTACGAGCAGATCATCGCGACCGAGCCTGATCCGCTGACGCGTTTCAAAGGACTTTTCATGGCGTCGTTCGATGCCATCGAGCACCGGCACGCACAGGTCGTCATCTACCAGGACGAGGCCAAGCGGCTAGGGGTCCTGCCGCAGTTCGCTTTCGTCGACGAACGCAATCGCCAGCAGCGCAAGATGTGGGTCGACGTCCTGAAGCAGGGGATGGCCGAAGGTGTTTTCCGATCCGACCTGAACGTCGATCTGGTCTACCGCTTCATCCGTGACACCACGTGGGTCTCGGTGCGCTGGTACCAGCCGGGCGGCAAGTTGACCGCGGAAGACGTCGGTCGGCACTACCTGACCATCGTGCTCGGCGGCGTCGCGGTAGCCCCGTAACGCTTTGCCGCCAAATGAGTTTCACCCAAAGAAGGAGATATGAAATGGCCGCATCTGAGGCGTATGTCATCGACGCTGTACGCACCGCCGTCGGCAAGAAGGGCGGCGGCCTGTCCGGCTACCACCCGATCGACCTGGGTGTCGAGGTGTACCGCGGTATCTTCGCGCGCAACGATGTCGACCCGAGCGCGGTTGACGACGTCATCGTCGGTTGCGTCGACGCCATCGGTGGGCAGGCCGGCAACATCGGCCGCCTGACCTGGCTGGCCTCCGGCTACGACGAGGGCGTCCCCGGTACCACCGTCGATCGCCAGTGCGGTTCCTCGCAGCAGGCCATTTCCTTCGGCGCGCAAGCCATCATGTCCGGCACCGCCGACCTGATCCTGGCCGCGGGCATCCAGAACATGAGCCAGATTCCGATCAGCTCCGCCATGATCGTCGGCGAACAGTTCGGCTTCACCTCGCCGACCAACGAGTCGAAGCGCTGGGTGGAACGCTATGGCGACCAAGAGATTTCGCAGTTCCGCGGCGCAGAGATGATCGCCGAGCAGTGGGACATCTCGCGCGAAGACATGGAGCTGTTCGCCTTCAACAGTCACCAGCGCGCGTTCGCCGCGATCCGCGAGGGTCGCTTCGACAACGAGATCATCCCCGTCGACGGCTTCAAGGTCGACGAGGGCCCGCGCGAAAGCACCCTGGAAAAGCTGGCCTCGCTGAAGGTTCTGGTCGAAGGTGGCCGCCTGACGGCTGCACTGGCCAGCCAGATTTCGGATGGCGCATCGGCTACGCTGCTGGCCTCCGAGGCGGCCGTCAAGGCGCACGGTCTCAAGCCGCGCGCCCGTATCCACCACATCAGCTGCCGCGGCGACGACCCGGTGAAGATGCTGACCGGACCGATCCCCGCGACCAAGTACGCGCTGGAGAAGACCGGTCTGACCATGGACGACATCGACGTCATCGAGATCAACGAGGCGTTCGCGTCCGTCGTGCTGGCCTGGGCCAAGGAGCTCAAGGTTGATCTGGCCAAGGTGAACCCGAACGGCGGCGGCATCGCGCTGGGCCACCCGCTCGGTGCCACCGGCGCCAAGCTGTTCGCCACCATGCTGAACGAGCTGGAGCGCACGGGTGGCCGATACGGCCTGCAGACGATGTGCGAGGGCGGCGGCACCGCCAACGTCACCATCATCGAGCGCCTCTGACAGCTGAGTACACAAACTGCCCCTTTCCCCTTGGAGAGGGGCAGTTTGCGTCCGGGCCGGGTTTACCGGTTCAAACAGCTGGGCATTCGGCAATCATGTTGAAGTCCATCGTCGTAGTGGCCGTGGTAGCTGTCCTCGGCGCAAGCGCGTGTTCGAGGCAGTCGCCTCCGCCGTCGGTTCCCTCGACCTCCAGCTCCACCTCGACGACGGTCACCTCGACGGACATCATCCCGGGAGTTCCGGTTGGTCCGTCGACACCGCCGACGACCCCGTCGACGCGCGCCAGCACGAGCACCAGCACCGTGACGGTCACGGAGCCGCCCGGCGTGACGATTCCCAATCCGCCGCCGGTGCCGGTTATGCCGGCACCACCCGGGATGGGACGCTGACCTATCCGGGCCGGTGACCGAGCAGCGCGCCGATGGCCTGCTCGGCCTTGGCGACTTCAAGGGGTTCGCCGGTGATGATGTCGGCGTACAGGAATGACTCCACGATGCGCACGACGAGGAATGCGAGATCGCGCGGGGGGAGTGGCGGGTCGAGCTGACCTGCGGCGATCTCGTCATTCAGAAGTTGTTCGATCGCGGCCACCAGGCGGCCCTGCAGCGTCCCGGCGCGAGTCGCCAGTATCCGGAGCGCGCGTTCGGGCTCACGGCGCAGAAATGCCTGGAAGAAGCCGGATTCGTCGATGACGGTGGTGTAGTGGCCGACGGCCCGTGCGATGTGTTCGGCGCCGTGACCCGGTGCCGCGTCGATCGAGGCCTTGAGGGTTGGCTCGGCCAGCGACCACAGAATTTCGGCGATCAGTTCGTCACGGCCGCCGACCCAGCGGAACAGCGTGGCCCGGTTGATGCCGAGTTCTGTTGCCAGTTCCTGCATCTCGATGCGGCGACCCTCGATGAACCACCGGCGTGCGATGCGGAACGCCTCGAGTGGGTCCGGGCGCCGGTCTGCCGAGGAGAGCATGCGACCCAACGGTGTCTCGCTGATGGCGCGCCTCCTGTTCACTTGCCGCCTTCGCATCATGGTAGCGGCTGATGTCAGGGTGAGATATATCTCCATCGGTCTCGTGTGTGCAACGTATCTGAATATGATGCACGAGTGACCCAGAGCGATGCAGCCTCGATCCTTGACCTCTTCCGTCTCGACGGCCGCGTCGCGGTCGTGACCGGCGCCTCTAGTGGCCTCGGCGTCGGATTCGCGCAGGCACTGGCCCAGGCCGGCGCCGACGTCGTACTCGGTGCGCGACGCGAAGACCGTCTTGCCGAGACCAAGGCGCTCGTCGAAGCGGCAGGTCGCGAGGCGGTCGCCGTGCGCACCGACGTCACCGATCCCGATGACTGCAAAGCGCTCGTGCAGGCTGCTGTCGATTCCTTCGGCCGCGTCGACATTCTGGTGAACAATGCGGGTGTGGGCACGGCCGTCCCGGCGACACGCGAGACGCCCGAGCAGTTCCGGTCTGTCATCGACCTGAACCTGAACGGGTGCTACTGGATGGCGCAGGCGTGTGCCGCGCACATGCAGCCGGGCAGCTCGATCATCAACGTCAGCAGCATCCTCGGCCTGACGACCGCCGGGCTCCCACAGGCGGCCTATGCGTCCTCCAAGGCCGGGCTCATCGGCCTGACCCGCGACCTCGCGCAACAGTGGACGGGACGCAAGGGCATCCGCGTCAACGCCCTGGCGCCGGGCTTCTTCGCCTCGGAGATGACCGAGCAATACGAGGACGGCTACTTCGAAAACACCGTCCTGCCCCGGACCCTGGCCGGAAGGCTCGGGCGCACCCAGGAACTCAGCGCCGCGCTGATCTTCCTGGCCAGTGATGCCAGCAGCTACGTCACCGGAATCACCCTGCCCGTCGAGGGTGGTCTGCTCACCAGCTGAGCGGTCCAAAGATCCACAAGGAGAACATCACTCGTGAAGCAGCTCAGCGGCATCGACGCCACCTTCCTCTACCTGGAGACGCCGACGACGTTCGGTCACGTCACCGGGCTGATGATCTTCGAGCGGCCCAGCGAGGAGTTCGACCCGTACACCGCGGTCCATGCGAAGTACGCGTCGCTCATCGGTGAACTCGAACCGCTGCGGCGGCGACTCGTCGAGGTGCCGTTGGGTCTCGACCACCCGTACTGGGTGGACGACCCGAACTTCGATCTCGACTTCCACATCCGCGAAATCCATTTGGCCCGGCCGGGAATGGTCGACCAGCTGGCCGACCAGGTGTCCCGCATTGTCGGGCGGCCGATGGACCGGAGCCGGCCGCTGTGGGAGGTGTACGTCATCGACGGCTTGGACGACGGCAACTGGGCGATGCTGACGAAGTACCACCACGCCACCGTCGACGGGGCCGCCGGACAGTTGATGCTCAACATCATGACCGACACCGAACCGGACGCCGCGCCACCCGGCCCCAGCCCGGCCTGGCAAGCCGAACCGCTGCCCGGTGATATCGAGCTGCTGCGTAAGGCCGTCATCAACCTCGCCGGTCATCCCGTGAAGGCGCTGCGGTTCCAGACCCGGTTGGTCGGCCAGCTCGCCGACGCCGCCGGTATCGACAGCATCGGCAGCGCCGCCAACAAGGCCGGCGCGGCCATCAAAGCCATTGCGCGCCTTGGCAGAGAAGACGGACCGAGGATCCCATTGCCGACGTCGGCCGCGCCGCCCACGCCGTGGAACAAGTCCATCACCGGCCACCGCAGGTTCGCCATGCGCACCGCGTCGTTGGAGAACGTCAAGCAGCTCAAGACCGCTACCGGCGGCACGGTCAACGACATCGTGATGGCGATCTGCGCCGGTGGCCTGCGCACCTACCTGCAGGCCCACGAAGCGTTGCCCGACGGTCCGCTGCGGGCCATGGTGCCGGTGTCCATCCGTACCGGTGACGAAGAGGACCCGTGGACCAACCGGGTGTCCGCAATCTTCCCCGAGTTGCCGACAGACTGCGCGGACCCGCTCGAACGGGTGGCCCGCTGCCGCGAGGCGATGCTCGACGCGAAGCGCCTGCTGGATTTGGTGCCCGCCAGCCAGCTCGGTGACATGGCGCAGGTGTCCGCTCCAGTGCTGTCGACGTCCGCGATGCGGCTCGCATCCCGGTTCGGGCTGGCCCACCGGATCGCGGCCACCCCGTTCAACCTGGTGATCTCGAATGTGCCCGGGCCGCGCAAGCCGCTGTACTTCGCGGGCGCGCAGTTGGTCCATCAGTTCCCGGTCTCGATCGTGACCGAAGGGCAGGGCCTCAACATCACCGTGGTGAGCTATCTGGACCGACTCGACTTCGGTTTCATCGTCGACCGCGAACTGGTGCCCGACGTCTGGGACCTGGCGGACATGCACATCGATGAGATCGGCCGCCTGATGGAGGCCAGTGGCGCGGAATGGGCGCAGGAGCCGCAGCCCGCGGCGCCGCGGCGCGGACCGGTCCGAATGGTGCAGCCCGGCGACGCCTACTGACGGGCTCTAGTGTTGAGGGGATGAGTGGTTCGGGCGACGAGAGCTTTCTGACCGTCGTCATCGCGCTCGGCGCCATCGCACTGTTCCTCATCGGGCGCAACATGGATTTCCTGACGGGGGAGACCGTCACGCCGCTCGCCCGCAACAACGCACTGTTGGCTCTGCTGGACCACCACGACATCGAGCGCGTCAGCTATCTGCACATGGAATGGGTTGGCGCGAACCGGATTTATCTCGTCGCGGCCGTCGACCTCATCGGTGACGCGGCCGAATCGAACGTGGCCGCGCGGCTCAACGCCATCGCGGACGCGCTGGCGGAACGTCCCGAGATCGTGCGGGCCGTGCTGACCTTGACGCGACCGGGCGACACCACCGATCTGCGTCCCGCCGAGCTGCCGGAGTGGTACCGCGAAAGCTAGTCGGGGCTGATCGGCGCGCGGTGCGCCGTCGCGACCAACGCGCGCGCCAGCACCGAGCCCGGTTCGGCGGCGCTGGTGACCAGCGCGACCGTCGCCGTCACCTGGGGATCGTCCAACGGCACCGTGCGCACCCCGTCCGGCGGGCGCAACGTGTGCAGCCATGTCTGCGGCACGATGCTCGCCCACCGGCCGCCGCTGACGTGGGCCAGTAGCGACACCACCGAATCCGCTTCGAGCCGCGGTGTCGCGGCGAGGCCGTGTGCGGTCAGGGCGTCGTCGAGCAGCTGGCGACCCCGCATGCCGGTATTCAGCAGACACAGCGGCAGTTCCAGCGCATCGGACCAGGTCATCGGATTCGGCTGGCTGGCGAGCAGTTCCGCGCCTGCGATGAGGACCTGCCGTTCCTCGTACAGCGGTGTGACTGTCAAGCCCGCGGTGTCGACGCCGTCGGGGTAGATGATCCCCGCGTCGAGTTCGAATCGGCGGATGCGCTCGACGATTCCCGCCGAGCGCAGGCTGCTCTCCAATTGCACTCGTACCAAAGGGTGTTCGAGGCAGAACGGATCGGTCACCAGTGCGACGGTGGTGGACGCGCCGGGGATGACGCCGAGCCGCAACTCGCCCGTCAGGCCCGTCTGCAGGGCCGCGACTTCATGGATGAGCGCGTCGTGATCGGCCAGAATGCGGCGCGCCCACAACACCAATCGTTCGCCTTCGGGCGTCAGACCTTCGAAGCTCTGCCCGCGGCGCACCAGCGGAACCTTGAGCTCGTTCTCGAGCTTGCGGATCGCCTCGGACAGCGCCGGTTGCGACACATAGCAGGCGGCAGCGGCCCGCGCGAAGTGCTTCTCGCGGGCGAGCGCGACGAAGTATTCGAGCTGGCGAAACAACATGAACAATTCGACCACGACTGATAGGCATTGCTTATCAGGCTCACGGAAATTGCCCTTGGACTCAGGCGTCGTTCGCCGAGCAGACTTGACCCATGACCGACCGGAGCACAGAGCAGCGAGTCGATACCGAGGGACACGGCGAGCCCGAGTTCCATCCCTACCACCATCCCGCGGCCGGTTGGGGCGCCGCGATCAGTGTCACCAAGTTCCTGGCGCGCGAGCGTGAGCCCATCAGCGGGCCGCACGCGATCATGAAGATGAACCACGAGGACGGTGGCTTCGACTGCCCGGGCTGCGCCTGGCCCGACGACATGAAGGGCCTCAAGCTCGACATCTGCGAAAACGGCATCAAGCACGTGACGTGGGAGATGACGCACAAGCGCTGCGGGCCGGAGTTCTTTGCCCAGCACACGGTTTCGGAACTGGCCGAGTGGAGCGACTTCGCGCTGGAAGACACCGGCCGCCTCACCGAGCCGATGGTGTACGACGCCGAGACCGACAAGTACAAGCCCATCAGCTGGCGCGACGCCTTCGACCTCGTTGGCCGGGCACTGGCAGATCTGGACAACCCCAACCAGGCGTCGTACTACACGTCCGGCCGGCTGGGCAACGAGGCGACGTTCCTCTATCAACTGCTGGCCCGCGAGCTGGGCACCAACAACCTGCCCGACTGCTCCAACATGTGCCACGAGGCCAGTGGCCGTGCCATGCAGGCGTCGCTCGGTACCGGCAAGGGCACCGTTGACCTCGAGGACTGGGAGACCGCGGACGCGCTGTTCGTCATCGGTGTCAACGCCGCGTCCAACGCGCCCCGCATGCTCACCGCACTGTCGGAGGCCTACCGCCGCGGCGCGCAGATCGTGCACATCAACCCGCTCGTCGAGGCCGGCGCCACCAGGACCATCATCCCGCACGACTTCCTGCGGATGGCGACGTTCAAGTCCACCAAGACCAGCACGCTGAACCTGCAGCCCCGGATCGGCGGCGACATGGCCCTGATCCGCGGTATCGCCAAAGTTGTTCTGGAACAGGCGGATACCGACCCCAAGGCGCTCGACATCGAGTTCATCGAGCGGTACACCGCCGGGTTCGAGGCCTACCGAGCCGTGGTCGAGGCGACGTCGTGGGACTCGATCGAATACAAGTCTGGGGTGTCGCAGCGCGACATCCGCAGAGCCGCCAAGATCTACCGCGACTCGGACCGCAGCATCATCAGCTGGTGCCTGGGCGTCACCCAGCACGAACACGGTGTCGACAGCGTCCGGGAAATCGTGAACCTGCTTCTGCTGCGTGGCAATCTGGGCCGGGAGGGCGCCGGACCATCACCGGTGCGCGGGCACAGCAACGTGCAGGGTAACCGCACCTGCGGCATCGACCACCGGCCGACCGAGGAGTTCCTGGAACGCCTTGCCGAGGTGTGCGACATCGACCCGCCGCTGGCACACGGGCTGGACACCGTCCACACCATCGAGGGCATGCACAGCGGCGACGTCAAGGTGTTTGTCGGCATGGGCGGCAATTTCGCCAGTGCCGCACCGGATACCGCGTACACCTTCGCGGGCCTGCAGAAGTGCGACCTGACCGTCCAGGTCAGCACAAAACTCAACCGCAGTCACGTGATTCACGGCAGGCAGGCACTGATCCTGCCGTGCCTGGGCCGCACCGAGAAGGACCATCAGAAGGAGGGCATCCAGTCCACCTCGGTCGAGGACTCGATGAGCATGGTGCACCTGTCGGTCGGCATGAAGAAGCCGGCGTCGCCGCACCTGATGTCGGAGCCGGCGATCATCGCGGGTATCGCCGCGGCCGCGCTGCCCGAGAGCCGCACTCCGTGGCATTGGTACGTCGAGGACTATGACCGCATCCGCGACACCATGGCCAAGGTGCTCAATGGCTTTGAGGACTTCAACCGGCGGGTCCGGTTGCCGCTGGGCTTCCGGATCAAGCAGCCCGCGCGGGAACTGATCTTCCTGACGCCGTCGGGCCGCGCGGAGTTCTCGGCCGTCGAACTGCCTGACGACACCCTCAGTGAGGGCACGCTGATTCTGGCGACGCTGCGCTCGCATGATCAGTGGAACACCACCGTCTACTCCGACAACGATCGCTACCGCGGCATCAAGAACCTGCGCACGCTGATCTTCATGAACGAGCACGACATGGCCGATCGCGGCATCAAGGAGTTCGGCGACGTCGACATCGTCGCCACCGCGCGCGACGGCAGCGTCCGCTCACTACGGCGCTACAAGGCGGTGCCGTACGGCATCCCGCGCGGCAACGCGGCTGGGTACATGCCCGAGATGAATGTGCTCTGTGCCATCGGCGATTTCAGCACGCAGAGCGACCAGCCGATCATGAAGAACGTCAAGGTCACCGTGACAAAGTCGGTGGGCTAGCGGAAGGTTCGGGCTTCTCGCCTGCGGTGTCCTCAGCGTCGGAAACTTGTCGTACCCTGCTGCTTTGATGGTGTTATGTCCAGCACCGCAACGCCTTTGGATGTCGAGGTGTCGCCGTGCGAGCGTTTCGATGCGTTCTTCGCCGAGATCGGGGAGTTGATCGGTCAGCGCAACGCGATCGATGGCCGCCTGGTGGAGATCGTGGCCGAGATCGATCGTGACGGGTTGTGGGGTGCCACCGGGGCCCGGTCGCTCACGGCGTTGGTGGCGTGGAAAACCGGGGTGTCGCCGCGTAACGCGGAAGTGATGGTGGCAGTCGCACACCGGATCGAGGAATTCCCGCGCTGTACCGAGTCGATGCGTGCGGGCCGGTTGTCGCTGGATCAGGTCGGCGTGGTCGCCGAGCATGCCGGCGAGGGTTCTGATGAGCATTACGCCCAGTTCGCCGAAAGCGCCACGGTCACCCAGCTGCGTAAGGCGGTGAAGCTGGAACCGCGCCCCGAGCCCGAGCCGGAATCGCAGCCTGAGCCGCAGCGGTCGATCAGTAAGACCACGCACGATGACGGATCGGCGACGTACACGATCTGGCTGCCGAAGCTGGAGGCGGCGAAGTTCGACGCCGCGATGGCCTCCCGTCAGGATGCATTGGTCGCGGAGTGGAAACGCGGCCACGAAGAGTCCGACGAGCCGGTCTCGGCTGGGGCGCCGCCGTTCCCGAACCAGGTCGATGGGTTCATGAGCCTGGTCGAGGCCGGCTGGGACACCGACGTCGCGCTCCGGCCGCATGGGCAGCACACCACCGTGGTGGTGCACCTAGACGCGGAAAAGCACGCGGGGGGCATTGCATTTGGGCCCGGCGCTGACCGACGAGGAACGCCGGTTGCTGTTGTGCGACGCCACCTTTGAGGTGTGGCTGGAGAAGCATGGTCAGCCGATCGGCGCCGGACGCACGACTCGCACCATCAGCCTCAGGCTGCGCCGGGCCCTGGAACACCGGGACCGGTGCTGCCGCGTCCCTGGATGCGGGACCACCCGCGGCCTGCGTGCCCATCACATCATTCATTGGGAGAACGGCGGCGTCACCGCACTGCACAACCTGGTGCTGGTGTGCCCCTACCATCACCGGCTGCACCACCGACGTGTCATCACCATCACCGGACCGGCTGGTCGTCACCGACGCCGCGGGCCGACGGCTGCACGGTGGATCACTCGCTCGGCCACCCACCACACCGCCACCTGATGTGCCGCCGTGTCCCGGCCCGACCGGGGAACGCGCCCAATGGTGGTACCAACCCTTCGAGCCACCACCCACGCCGTCGACCAACTAGGCTGGACGCCAACAGGACTGGCGTCTCGGCCTCTAGTCCCGGGTGCCCGGCAACAGCATCGACACCACGATCGCGGCGGCCACGCCGATGATGGTGTCGATGCCACGAGCGACCAGCAGCACTAGGGGTTCGGTGGGTGCGGCGAGGTCGGTCATCAGCATGATCAGCGGGGTGAAGAAGCCCAGCGCGACCGCGTGGTGGTGGGTCATGAACAGTTCGGTAGGGAACAGCAGCGCCATCACGCAGATCGCCAGCATGTACTGGCTGGGCTGGGGCACCAGTAGCGCGGCCGCCACGGCCAGCCCGATGAAAGTGCCGCCCAGGCGGTGGATTCCGCGTCTGATCCGGCCGCTGGTATCAGCGGCCGCCAACGGTCCCGCTGCCGCGGCGATGGCCCAGTTGGCGTGGTCGACACCCAGCGCCAGGCCGGCGGTGCCCGCGGCGGTGATGGCGAGCGCGTAACGGCCGGCGTGGATCAACACGTCCCGCCGGTTCGGCAGGGGGAGCGGGGTCCGCGGCTCAACCGCCCGCGGCGCGTCGAGGACACCCAGCAGGACGCATAACAAAGCTGTTGCGGCACAGAGCAATATCGCTGAAGCTGGCGTCACACGGCCGGCGGGCACCGTGGCGATGGCGCCCAGGGCGAAGACGCCGTAGAACGGCCCCTCGGGTTTGAGTGCGAGATAGTCGGTCACGACGGAGCCGACGGCGGCGAACGTCACCGCCGCGATGACCAGGACAGCCGGCGGCACGTGGGAATTGGCAAGTGCCACGCCGATGGCCACGCCCAGAACCAGGATCACGCCGCCCTGCGTCTGATGGGTGAGCCGACGGGCGCGAGTTTCGGTGCGGCCGTACATGCCGGTGACGGCACCGAACACCGCGTAGATGATCAGGTCGGGGCGCCCGGCCGCCAGCAGCGCGATGCCGGGGACGGCCAACCCGAGGGCGACCCGCAGTGCCGGACGGTGGTCTTCCATCGGCGGGGTCATGGCCCGGCGCACGCGCATATAGACGGTGCGCATGGGCCCACTCCGATCGATGAACGACTGACTCAGTCAGGTTCTCGCATCAGGGAGGGGCCGTCAAAATGGAAACTCCGAGCGACTGATCGGATACGCCTATCACCCGAGCAGAGGGAAGCTGCGGCGCTTGGCCAGCCGAGCCATGCCGGACTGGATGGCGAACTGCACCTCGTCGTACACCTTATCGACGTACGCGGCGTCATTCGCGCGCTCAGGGTCGGTGTCGACGTAGATCGGGTCGAGCAGCTCGGTGCGGATTTTCGCGGGCAGCGGCAGGTGCATGGGCAGCACCTCGACGGCGAGCGGGAAGGGGAAGCCGACGATGATCGGCATGTTGGCGCCGCGCAGCCGCTTGCCGAGGCCACTCCACTTGGCGAGGAACTTGCCCTCGCTCAGCACGAAGACGGTATCGTGCCCACCGACCGTCGCCACGGGGACGATCGGCACACCAGACCGGATCGCCTGCTTCACAAAGCCTTTGCGCCCGCCGAGGATCGCCACGTCGCGGTCGCGCCAGTTGCGCATCGCGTCCAACTCACCGCCCGGCCACACCACGACGTCACGTCCCGCGGCCAGCGTGGTCATGAGTCCTCGTTTGCGGGGTCTTGCCGTCCGCGGCGCCTGCCGACCGCGCGGACTACGGCGTTGATCGCGGCAAGGGTCAGAACGGGGAGCAAGGTGACGACAATGTAGGCCACACCACCGATGGCAGTCATTCGACCGGTTACCTCTCTGGTGCGGATTGTCGAGCCTGTTATAGCAGGTAGAAACCTTGCCGCTGGGGTCGATGACTACGCTACGGAGGCGTGAGGGCGGTTGCGACATCTCCTGCGGCCGAAGATCTGCGGCGATTCCGCGGATATGTTGTCGCGAGAAGCCAACGGGTTGCGGCGGACGAACTGGCGCGCGGCCCGGCCGGCGAACAGACGCAAAACTGCCCCTTTTCAAGCGAAAAGGGACAGTTTTGCGTCTGCTCGCGCGGAGAAAGTGACTTACACGATGTAGCTGGTCGCGGCCCGCAGGTGTGCGATGGCCTCGGCCGCGATCTGCGGTATGAGTTCGGAGCAGGCTGGCAAATCCTCCACGATGCCCGCCACCTGGCCCGACGCCAGCACGCCCGCCTCGGTATTGCCTTCCACCAGACCGGCTTTCAGCAGCATCGGGGTGTTGGCCGCCATGACGACCTGCGACCAGGTCAGGTCCTTGCCGTGACGCATGGCCAGGCCGTCCTTGACCATCGACCGCCAGCTCATGCCGGACATCTTCTTGAACTTCTGGGCGTTTCCGACCGCGGCGACGAAACCACGTACCGGTGAACCGCTTTCGAGCTTCTCCACCAGTCCGGTGCGCAGCACGCGGTGCGGCATGCCGTCGACGCGGGTCGATACCACGGTGCCGTCCAGCGCGGCCTCCAGGTACCGCTGCTTGACCGCATCGGGCACCGTCGAGTCCGAGGTCAGCAGGAAGCGCGTGCCCATCGCAACACCGGCGGCACCGTAAGACAGTGCGGCCGCCAGGCCACGGCCGTCGAAGAAGCCGCCGGCGGCGATCACCGGCATGCCGGTGTCCTTGACCGCGTCCAGCACTGACGGCAGCAGCAGCGTGGTGGCGATCGGGCCGGTGTGGCCACCGCCCTCGCCGCCCTGCACGATCACCGCGTCGGCACCCCAGCTGGCCACCTTCTTGGCGTGCTTGGCCAGACCGACCGACGGAATCACCACGACTCCGGCTTCTTTCAGCTTGGCGATCAGCTCGGGCTTGGGAGCCAGGGCGAAGGAGGCGACTTTGACTCCTTCGCGGATCAGGAGGTCGCAGCGGGCGTCCGCGTCGCCGGCGTCGGCACGCATGTTGATACCGAACGGCTTGTCGGTGGCCGCCTTGACCTTCGTGACGGCGGTCTGCAACTCGTCCAGCGTCATCGTCGCCGACGCCAGGATTCCGAGACCACCGGCGTTGGAGGTGGCCGCGACCAGGCGCGCACCGGCCACCCAGCCCATGCCGGTCTGCACGACCGGGTACTCGATGCCGACCAGCTCGGTCAGCGGGGTCTTCAGCTTGGACATGCCTAGGCCTTGACCTCTTTGTCCCGCAGCGACTTCGGGTCGATGACCTCGCGCAGCAGCTGCAGCTCGTCAGCGGTCGGCAGGCGGGTCTCGCCCGCGGCGTCCAGGCCGTGCACCTCGAACGAGGTGTTATCGGCGACTTCTTCGGCCGTCACGCCCGGGTGCAGCGACACCGCGCGCATCTGGTGCTCGGGGCCGTTGAAGTCGAACACACCCAGGTTGGACACCACCTGGTAGACGTTCAGGAAGCGATAGGCCGGGTTGGCCGGATCGACCTTGTCCCAACCGATTCCGGAGACGATGTCGACCGAGTCGGCGAACACGCGCTTGGTGTGATTGCCCACGAAGTAACTCGTCGCGTGGTTGATGCTGTTGCCGGGCGCGCCGCGCACACCGAACATCTGGCGAGTCGGCTGCTGGATCGGGCCGAAGGCCGACAGGTTCTGGTTGCCGTAACGGTCGATCTGGTTGGCGCCCATGACCACATGGCGACGGCCCCAGGCCAGCGTCTCGAAAACGCGGTTGAACGGCATCCAGCCCTCGACGGCGAACGGTGCGCCGATCGCCGGGGTGTCGGCCAGCATGCGGGCCTCACCGTCGGTGATCACGATGTCGGGGGAGAACGTCAGCCGGGCCAGGCGGGCGCCGATCTGCACAACGGTCGTCATGGGGCTGGCCATGATTTCCCCTGCGTCACGGAACAATTCGGCGCAGGCGACGGCACAAATTTCGGAGCGGGTTGCGTCACTCACTTGGCGGCCTCCTCGGCGAACTTGCGGACCGCGGCCTGGTAGTCGGCTTCGGTTCCGGACAGGTAGGTCTTGACGAACTCGGCCCACGTCTCTTCCGAGCCGGCGGCTTCGGCGTAGTGACGCTGGAACTTCTCGTCGCGCCGGTAGTCGGGCTCGTTGGTGGTGAAGTGAGCGCCGTTCGGGGCCTCGACGACGGTGTCGACCATCATGCGGTTGATGACCTGCTGCTGCGGCACAACCGATTTCACGAGTTCCTCGGTGGAGACGATCTTCTCGACCGACAGGTGCCGGCGCTTGGCCGACATCAGGAACAGGTCGTCGAAGTAGGGGTCGATGCCGGTGTATGCGGCGTTGCCCTTCACGTCACCGAGGTTCATGTGCACGAACGCGGCGTCGAGGTTCAGCGCCGGCATGGCGATGAGTTCCTCGTGCGCACCGTCGGTCTCGTACGGAGACTTGACGGTCTTGAGCTCGTCACCCCAGAACGTGCGGACGTCGCTGCCGAGGCCAGCGCGGATCGGCAGGAACGGCAACCGCTGTGCGGCCGCCTGCAGGCCGCAGCGCAGCATGCCTTCGTCCATTTCGCGGGCCTCGATGGCGCCTTCCATGCGACGCCGCGCGAACCACGGGTCGTAGAACGGCGGCGAGTCCAGCGACACGAAGCCGTAGTAGACGCACTTGACCTTGCCTGCGGCACACAGCAATCCGAGGTCCGGGCCGCCGTAGGTGACGACGGTCAGATCGGTGACGTCGGTGCGTAGCAGCGCGCGGACGAAGGCCATCGGCTTGCGGCGGGAACCCCAGCCGCCGATGCCGATGGTCATGCCGCTTTCGATCTCGGCTACTGCCGCGTCGAGAGTTGTTGTCTTGTCTGCCATATTATTTCGACCCCTTGTTGGTCCCCGCGAACTCGTCGCGGTGCTCGTCGGACACGCCGGACAGATTCAGTTCGAAGGTGAAGCCCTGCTCCATGCGGTAGCGCGCGTTCACGGGCTGCACGTCGATGAAGTTCAGCGCCTCCTTGGCGGCGCGGATGACGCGCGTGTCCTTACTGGCGATGTCGCGGGCGACGCGCAGTGCGGCCTCGTCCAGTTCCTCGCGCGGCACCACCTCGTGGATAGAGCCGAAGTGCTGCAGCGTCGCCGCGGGCACGGTGGCCGCGGTGAAGAACAGCCGGCGCATCATGTGCTGCGGTACCAGGCGGGACAGGTGGGTGGCCGCGCCGAGGGCGCCGCGCTCGACCTCGGGCAGACCGAACTTCGCGTCGTCGGAAGCGACGATGACGTCCGAGTTGCCGACCAGACCGATGCCGCCACCCACGCAGAAGCCGTTGACCGCCGCGATGACCGGGACCTGGCATTCGTACACCGCGCGGAACGCCTCGTAGCAGCCGCGGTTGGCGTCGATCAGCGCGCCGAAGCCCTCGGTGTTCTGCATTTCCTTGATGTCGACGCCGGCGTTGAAGCCACGTCCCTCAGCACGAAGGATCACCACGTGGGTGCTCTTGTCGCGCCCGGCTGCGGTGATCTGGTCAGCGAGCTCGAACCAACCTGCCGAGGGGATGGCGTTGACCGGCGGGTAGTTCACGGTGACCGAGACGATGCCCGGTTCGACTGTCTTGGTGGTGATGGTCATCAGTCACTTCCTGGGGGACGGGTACCTAAGCAAGCACTTGCTTGGTACGCTAGCACAGTGAGTGCTGGAATCAATCTGCAATTGGCCGGTCGCGTGGTGCTGGTCACCGGCGGTGTGCGCGGCGTCGGCGCCGGCATCAGCGCGGTGTTCGCCGAGCAGGGCGCCACCGTCATCACGTGCGCGCGGCGTGAGGTCGAAGGGCTGCCCTACGAGTTCCACGCCTGCGACGTCCGCGACGATGCCGCGGTCAAGGCGATGATCGACGCCATCGTCGCCAAGCACGGGCGGTTGGACGTCGTGGTCAACAACGCCGGCGGCTCGCCATTCGCCATGGCAGCTGACGCCTCGGCCAAGTTCAGCACCAAGATCATCGAGCTCAACCTGATTGCGCCGCTGCTGGTTTCGACCCACGCCAACGCGGTGATGCAGCAGCAGGAGAGCGGCGGCGTGATCGTCAACATCTCCAGCGTCAGCGCGCACCGGCCGACGCCGGGCACCGGTGCCTACGGCGCCGCCAAAGCCGGCATCGACAGCCTCACCACGACCCTCGCCGTCGAATGGTCGCCCAAGGTTCGGGTCAATTCCGTGATCGTCGGCATGGTCGAGACCGAGCAGTCCGAACTGTTCTACGGCGATGCCGAGTCGGTTGCCGCCGTGGCTGCGACGGTGCCGCTGAAACGGCTGGCCAAGCCGGCCGACATCGGCTGGGCCGCAGCATTTTTGGCCTCCGAGGCCGCGTCGTACGTCAGTGGCGCGTCCCTCGAAGTGCATGGTGGCGGCGAGCCGCCGCAGTACCTGGAAACGTCAAGCGCCAACAAATAAGGAGATACAACAATGGGATTGCTCGACGGCCGCGTGGTCATCGTGACGGGTGCCGGCGGCGGAATTGGGCGTGAGCACGCCCTCGCGTTCGCCACTGAAGGTGCCCGCGTCGTGGTCAACGACATCGGTGTCGGCCTGGACGGTTCGCCCGCCGGAGGCGGCAGCGCCGCGCAGAACGTGGTCGACGAGATCGTCGCCGCCGGTGGCGAGGCCGTGGCCAACGGCTCGAACGTCGCCGACTGGGGCCAGGCCGAGGCTTTGATCCAGCAGGCTGTCGACACCTACGGCACCCTCGACGTGCTGGTGAACAACGCCGGCATTGTGCGCGACCGCATGTTCGCCAACGCCACCGAAGAGGAATTCGACGCCGTCACCGCCGTCCACCTCAAGGGCCACTTCGCCACCATGAAGCACGCCGCCGCGTACTGGCGGGCCAAGTCCAAGGCCGGCGAGACCGTCGACGCGCGCATCATCAACACCAGCTCGGCCGCCGGTCTGCAGGGCAGCGTCGGCCAGGCCACCTACAGCGCCTCCAAGGCCGGCATCGCCGCGCTGACGCTGGTCGCCGCGACCGAGATGGGCCGCTACGGCGTGACGGCCAACGCCATCGCGCCGTCGGCTCGTACCCGCATGACCGAGACCGTCTTCGCCGACATGATGGCAACGCAGGACCAGGCCTTCGATGCCATGGCCGCGGAGAACATCTCGCCACTGGTGGTCTGGCTGGGCAGCGTCGAGTCGCGTGACGTGACCGGCAAGACGTTCGAGATCGAGGGCGGCAAGATCCGTGTCGCCGAGGGCTGGGCGCACGGACCCGAGATCGACAAGGGTGCCAAGTGGGACCCGGCCGAGCTGGGGCCCGTGGTCGCCGATCTGCTTGCCAAGGCGCGTCCCGCGGTGCCGGTCTACGGCTCGTAACAGACACCATCGAAAGCGTCCCCACAACGAATCATGTTGTGGGGACGCTTCGTTTTAGTGCGGAGCTTCGACAGATGTCGGCGGCAAGGCGCTGCCGGAGCGCGATTGGCGACGGAGGTGCCGGCGTACGACGGTGCGCACCACGCGGCGCCGGGTGGTAGCCACCGGCCCGGTGGCGCGGAGCTTGCGACTGAATCGTTCGCCCGAGTACTGCAGTCGGTCTCTGACGTCGTCGACGTCCGCGTCGACCAGAGCGTGGCAGCGTTTGCGCCAATTTCCGGCGACCATGACCGCTTCGATGTTCGCGGTACTGGCGTGCAAGGCCGCAGCGATCGCGTCATGGGCCGGCCACAGGTTGAGTGCCCGGGCGTCGATGACAACCAGGTCGGCTTGCATGCCAGGTGCGAGGTGGCCGATACGATCGGCGAGCCCGAGGGCGCGTGCACCGTGCATGGTTGCCCAGGACAGGGCCTGCTTGCTGGTTGCTGCGACCGCCGGCGCGCTCAGTCCGGTTCGCCGCAGCTCGTGATCATGCACCAGTCCGCGGTGCCGGGCCAAGGTGATCCGGGCCGCGGTGAGAACTTCACCGGAGACCGCGGTTTCGGTGTCCGTACCCAGCGATGGCGCCGCCCCGGCCCGCAGCAACTGTTCGGTGATTGCCGTGCAATGTCCTTGCCCGAGTTCGTTTTCGGGTGTTGAGGTGAAACTGACTCCGGCATCGGCGAGCTTCTTGACCCATTCGTCGGTCAGGCCGGTGCCGTGCACGACGTTGGCGTGCGGCCCCCACAAGCCCGCTGCGCCAACGGCATTCCAGCCCGGTGCGGGTCCGCCGGCGCTCTGGTGCATCGATGCGATCACGCCGCGCTCGACGGCGGCCGTCAGGTCGCCGATCACTGTGTCGGGTGCCGACAGCTGAGGGCCCTTGATCGCCATGCCCGGGGTGAGGAGCCTGGAGTTGGCAAGGGGGCCGTGGATGAGACGATCGACTTCGCGCGTGTCATGCGGTTTTGTCGGGCCGCCATGCGGTGTGCCGTGAAAGAAGACCGCCCGGATTCCCGCGGCGTTCAGTGCGTCGATGGCGGCGTCGGCGTGTTCGGGCGTCAGGCAGTTGTGACACCAGTCACCTATTGTCGTTGTGCCGCAATTAATTTGATTCAACGCCCCGGCAAGAGTCCCGATGTGCATGTCGTCAGGGGTGTATCGGCGGGCGACGTGCCCGTGAGTGTTGGCCAGGTACTCCAGCAGCGACCAGTCGCCGCCGGCGAACCGTAGCGCGCTCTGCCAGGTGTGTAGGTGGGCGTTGACGAGTCCGGGGATCACGATGCGGTCGCTGAGTTCGACGACTTCGGCGCCGGCCGGGTCGATGCGTTCGGCGATCGCCGCGATCCGACCTCTCTCGATGAGGATGTCTGCCACCTCACTGTCTGGGCGATGGGGTGCCATGGTCACCACTCGCGCGCCCCGCAACAGTGTTCGCGTCATCGTTCGTCTCCTGTCGCGCTTTCGCTGGCAAGTCGGCGACGGATCGTGCTGCCGGCCGCTCAAATAATGGATACATCGTATCCATTATTTGAGCCTGCGGTCAATCGCTGCCGTTGGAGCGTGTGAGCTGGCTCAAGCCGGCGATCAGGAGGGTGAGGCCGAACCCGAACTCTTGCTCGAGGGGGACGGGCAAGTGGTCGGCCACGCTGGCGATCGCGGGAAGTGTCTGAGGGTCCAGGTGCTCCCACACTTCGTTGTCATCCGCCGTATCGGAGCTCGCCGAGGGCAGTTGTGTCGCGAATCCCAGGACATAACGTGCGAGCGTGGCGCAGGCCTGCGCGGCCATGGCCGGCGCGAATCCTGACCTGAGCAGCAGTGCGATCGACTGTTCGCGCTGCCTCATTGCATTGGGCCCTGTCGGAATCTGCTCCACCAATAGCGGCGCGACGTTGGGGTGACGTCGGAACGCGTCAAACAAGCTGCGCGCCAACAGTTCGCAGGCCTCTTGCCAGGACATGCCGGCGAGCGCCTCGTCGTCGACGTGCGCTTCGGCGAGGACGCTGTCGACGACCCGGGCGACGAGTTGCGCCCGGCCGGTGAAGTGCCGGTACAGCGTCGCTGTGCCCGAATCGAGACGCTGGGCGAGGTTGCGCATGGATAGGGCGTCGGCGCCCTCCTCGTCGAGGAGTGCAACAGCGGCGGCAATGATCCGGTCCAGTGGCAGTGGTGGGCGTCCCCTGGGGCGTCGGCTCTGTTGCGTGGGCTCCGGGTTTGGAGTTGGCGTTCGCACAGGGCTCAGTATGACCACCCTTGACAGCCTCCACAATAATGGCAACACTGTATCCATTATGAATGTTGAAGACATCGATGTGCACCCGGACTCCGAGTTCGTCGCCGTCGACGGAATGCGGATTCACTACAAGCGTGCGGGGAGCGGCCCGACAGTGGTGCTGCTCCACGGCAGTGCGTCCTCGCTGTACGGCGTCGAGGCCGTGGCGCAGCGACTGAATGGCTCCTTCGACGTCATCCGTCCGGACCTGCCGGGTTTCGGGGTAACCGGGCAGCGGCCCGATCGCGACTACCGCGTCGTCGCGTATGCCGCGACCGTTGCCCGGTTCCTGGAAGTCATCGGCGTCGATCGATGCGTCGTGGCGGGTAACTCGTTGGGTGGCAACATCGCCTGGAATCTTGCCCTCGATCACCGCGACCGCGTGGGCTTGGCCGGCCTGGTGTTGATCAACGCCACCGGCTATCCCGACAAGGCGCTGCCAGCCGGAATGGCGCTCGCACGCAACCCAATTGCCGGCCAGCTGCTGCGCAGGTTCATGCCCCGCCGCGCCGTTGCGCGGAGTCTGCGTCAAACCGTTGGACCCAACTCCCACATCGTCGATGACGCGATGGTGGAGCGCGCGCACCGGTTGTGGAACCGGCCGGGCAACCGGGCGGCGTTCGTGGACTTCCTCACCACCGCGCAACTCGACCGCAGCGCCGAGATTCCCACCATCAGCGTGCCGACTCTCGTGTTGCGCAGCGCCACCATGGACGGCCAGCATTTTGCTCGTGACATCTCTGGCAGCGTGGAGAAGGTACATCCCGACGGTGGCCATCTGTTGCCCGAAGAAGACCCTGAATGGGTGGCCGAAGCGATCGTCGAGTTCTGGCAAACCCTCACTGCATAGGAATCCGCATGAAGTACTTCGTAGCAGTCGGGGAAGACCGCAGGATCGATGCCGCGAGCAGGCGTGGTCTGCGTGGGAATTACATCCAATTATCCGATGGGGTAACACATTACGAGCTGACCGGACCGGCCGACGGCGAGGTCGTGGTCCTCGCCGGTGGACTGACCATTCCGTTGTTCTACTGGGATGAGATGGCGGCCGAGTTGCATTCCCAAGGTTTTCGGACGCTGGCTTACAGCGGATACGGCCGAGGATATTCAGACCGGGTCGTGGCCCGCTATGGCCAGGCGTTGTTCGTTCGTCAACTCCGGGAACTCGTCGAGAGTCTCGCCGTACCCACTCCCTGTCACGTCGTGGGCACGTCCATGGGTGCGCTCATCGCGATGGCCTATGTGGGCCAATACCTTTCCAGCACGGCCACGTTGACCTTGATCGGTCCGGCGGGTCTCAGCGGCCGGCCGCGGGCTCAGCAGCTGTTGCTGGCCAACGACGCCCTGGCCGGAGTGCTCGCCAAGTACTTCGGGCGCCGCATCCTGCAGCAGCATCTCGGGCACAACGTTGCCGATCCGAACCGCGCCGCGGCATTGGCGAGCATGGTCGGTGAGGCATACCGATACGAAGGCTCGATCTACGCGTTTTTCGAAACCCTGCAACACTTTCCACTCTTCGGCCAAGCTGGTCTGTATCGGCACGCCGGGACGTTGCCGCTGCCCAAACAGCTGATCTGGGGCTGCGACGATCACGTCACCCCCATCGCCAATGCGGCTGAGGTCTGTGCACTGCTGCAACCGGACCGGTACCACGTCATCGACGATTGTGGTCACATGGCTCCCTTCGAACGTCCCGCCCTCGTCGCCGAGCAGCTGGCGGCGTTCTACGACACCTCCCAATCAGATCGGCTCAATCCATGACAACCATCACCACCGATGTCCTGATCGTCGGCGCGGGCCCGGCGGGTACCACCCTGGCAATCGACCTCGCCCGCCGCGGTGTTGCGGTGCACCTCATCGACAAAGCTCCGCATGCCTTTGACGGTTCACGCGCGAAAGGCGTCCAACCGCGCACTCTCGAGGTCTTCGACGATTTGGGTGTGCTCCCCGACATCATCAACCAGGGCGCCCTGTACCCACCGATGGGAGTCCATCTCGGTCCGGTCACCATCCCTTTGCGCATGATGGCCAAAGGCCGACGCGGTCCCGACGTTCCTTACCCCGACACCTGGCTCGTCCCGCAACACCGAACAGATCGTGCGCTCCATGCCCGATTCGAATCTTTGGGTGGGCGAATTCATTTCGGTACTGAACTCGTAGAATTCACTGACCACGGCAGCCACGTCACTGCTCAATTGGCGTCCCCGGATGGCCCTGCGGGCATCAGTGCGCGCTACGTGGTCGGCGCTGACGGCGGCAGCAGCGGCGTCCGCAAGATCCTCGGCGTCGAGTTCAGCGGCACCACGGACGAGGCCGACCGTATTCTCATCGTCGACGCGGCCGTCTCGGGCGGGTTATCCCGTAAGTACTGGCACGTGTGGCCGGGTATCAAGGGCCGCTTCATCGGTGCGTGCCCGCTGCCGCACAGCGACAAGTTCCAGTGGATGATCCGGCTCGCGCCCGATGAACAGCCGCCCCAAGACCTGGCGCAGATCAATGCGCGAATCCGAGCCCACACGCACAACAAGCGCCTCAATCTGCATGCGCCCCAGTGGCAGTCGGTATTTCGTCCCAACATTCGCCTCGCAGAGCATTATCGTCGCGGCCGCGTGCTGCTGGCGGGCGACGCCGCGCACGTTCACACGCCCGCCGGCGCCCAAGGGCTCAATACCGGTATCGGTGACGCCTACAACCTGGGCTGGAAAATCGGGCAAGTCCTCGCCGGTGCGAACGAGCGACTGCTGGACACCTATGAACAGGAACGCCAACCGATCGCCGCCGGTGTGCTCGGACTCTCGACCAAGAAGTACGAAGGAATGGCCAAGTTCGACCCGTCCAGCTTGCGGCGCGGCAAGGACGAAAAGCAGCTCGAGCTGACGTACTACGGCGGCCCGCTGGCGCCGCTGGCCGCCGACCGTACGACGACATTGCGCGCCGGTGACCGCGCACCGAACGCGGACCTCGTTGCCCCGGATGGTGATCGCGTGCGATTGTTCGACGTCTTTCGCGGGCCTCACTTCACGGCACTGGCCTACGGTGCGCATGCCTCCGCTGCGCTCGCGGCACTCGAATGGCCCGCCACTGGCGCAGCACTTGCGCGAATCAATATCGAGACCGGAGGTGATGGTGACCGCACGGACGGTGCGCTCGTCGACGCGACAGGAGATTTCGCACGGATCTACGGCCTCAGCAAGGACACCCTGATTCTGGTCCGCCCGGACGGCTACATCGGTCACATCGCAATCCACAACATCGTCGACGCAGTCAGCGGTGCGGTACGCGAAATGACGCCGCAATCGGCAGTCGAGTCCACCACGTCACCGCGGCCGGACCGGTCGTGATCGGTGGTCAGGGGATAAGTGCTGTGTCCGGCCAAAAACTGGTCCGCCCAACACCTCTCGATGACGTCGGTGCGCTGCGATCGTGGGGTCGGGTGCCCACCGGCGGCGCGACCACAACGCTGTTGGTCTACGCATTCGTCACGGTCATGGCCGGCACGACACTGCCGACCCCGATGTATGCGTTGTACGCGAACGCCATGCACTTCACCGTGCTCACCACAACGCTGATCTATGCGACGTACGCCGGTGGCGTGCTGGCCGCGCTGTTGGTATGCGGTCGGTGGTCCGACGTGATCGGTCGTCGCCCACTGCTGTTCGCAGGGGTGGGACTTGCCATCGCGAGCGCCGCGATGTTCCTCGCCGCCCATTCGGTGCTCGAGCTGATGGCCGCTCGTATCGTGTCGGGATTCTCGGCAGGTGTCTGCACTGGCACAGCCACGATCGCGATCATCGAGGCGGCACCGCCGAAATGGCGGACCAGGGCTCCGGCGATCGCGACCATGGCCAATGTGGGCGGGCTCGGTGCCGGTCCGTTGTTGGCGGGTTTACTTGTCCAGTACTGCCCGCGGCCGCTGCATTTGACCTTCGGGGTGCACATGGTGCTGGCCGTATTCGCAGGCATTGCGGTGTTCGTCGTTCCTGAAACCTCGTCCCGAACAGGACATCTCGGAGTACAAAGGCCGAGACTGCCTGCGCAGGTGCGCGGCACGTTCACCGTTTCGGCAATGGGCATCTTCGCGGGCTTCGCGTCCATCGGACTGTTCGCAGCGCTTGCTCCGTCGATCCTCGTCACCATGATCGGCATCGGTAACCATGCAGCGGCCGGGCTGATTGTCAGCTGTGCGTTCTTTGCCTCGGCGGCGGCACAGGTTGCGGTCACGCGACTGCCGGCCCGGGTAGCGATGGCAATCGGCTGCACGTCGCTGTTGGTAGGCATGCTCGCACTGACTGCGGCGCTGGTCACCGCCTCGCTGCCTGGACTCGTCAGTGCCGCGGTCATTTCCGGTGTCGGGCAAGGCATCACCTTCAGCCATGGTCTGGCCGCTGTCACCGCCGTCGCGCCGGCCGATCGTCGTGCCGAAACCAGCTCACTGCTGTTCGTGGTGGCCTACATCGCCATTTCGCTACCGGTTATCGGAGAAGGCCTCGCCGCCGACCATTGGGGACTACGCAGCGCAGGTATCGGATTTGCCCTCGCCGTCGGCGCCCTGGCTTCCGTCTGTTTTGTCGCCCTACTCAGCCGGCAACGCCGCCAACCGTCGTCACGGTGATATGACCGGTCATGGTCGGTGGACTTATATGGCCGCGGCGACATCCCAGATCGGTTCCAGCGCCGCGACACCGGTGCGGACGAGCGGACTGAGCACGACATCTGTCGCGCCCGCGGCGAGGTAGCGGCGCAGTTGTGCGGACACCTGCGCGGCGGTGCCGACCGCCGCGAGGTCGATGACCGAGTCGACGCCTTCGCGTTCGATCACCTTCGCGTACGACGGGATGGTGGCGTAGAACTCGAGGGCCTCGGCCGCGCGGGCCCAGCCCTCGTCGACGTCGTCGGTTACCAGGACGGGCACCGCGGCGATCACCTTGGGTGCGGGCCGGCCGGCTGCGCTGGCCGCTGCCGTGATGGTTGGCACGATGAAATCCTCGATGGTGCGCGGCCCTGCCAGATACGGCAGCGTCCCGTCCGCCAGTTCGCCTGTCACACGTAATGCCCTGGGCCCCATGGCTGCGACATAGACCGGCAGGGGAGTCCCGCCTGCGACGGTTACCGGCCATTGCGGGGCTGCGGTGAATTCTTCGCCGTGGAAGTCGACGGTGCCGGTGTCGAGGATCGATCGGAGTATCTGCAGATGTTCGCGCAGTCGGCCGATGGTGTTCGGCCACGCTGTCCCGAAAGCCACCTGCTCGGGAGCGTGCGCGCCCAACCCGAGGCCGAGGCTGAAATTCCCGCCGGTAGCCGCCTGGGCGGTCAGGGCTTGCGAGGCAAGCGTCAGCGGGTGACGTGGGTTGATCGGCACGACAAAAGTGCCGACGGCAAGGCCTGGCACTGCGGCACCGACATATCCCGCCAGCGAGATGGCGTCATGGTCGAACTGCTGGGCTATCCACACTTCTTGCACGCCGGTGTCATAGGCGCGGCGGGCCTGGTCGATCGCGGCGGCGACATGATTGGTGGAACTACGGTCGGGATCGAGCACAACTCCGGTCGGCATACCAACGACAACCACGGGGGCCGGGCCACTGATTCCGCTGAGCAAAGAAAAGCTCCCCCAGAACGAAACTCGTTCTGGGGGAGCTCTTTTGAGTCAGCTACTTGGCGGCCTCGGCTTTCGCCGCCTTCGTGGGCTTTTCGGCCTTCTTCGGCTTCTCGACCTTGGGCTTGTCGGCCGTGTCAGCCTTATCGGCCTTGTCCTTCTTCGGCTTGTCCTTCTTGACCTTGGTGCCCTTGTCGTCGGCCTTGGGGTCTCCCGCTGTCGCGTCGTCGGCCTTGGTGCTGTCGACCTGTGAGGTCTTGCTTCCCTCAACGGCCTTCGCGGTCTTGTCCTTGGCGCCGGTGACGGCAGGCTTCAGGGTGGAGACCTGCTTGGCGATCGTGGGCGTCACCGCGGGCTTGACGGTGCTATCGGTGTCCTTCGCCGCGGTGGCATTCGGGGTGACGGCCTGCACCGCTGCCGGCGGGGGTGCCGCCTTGAAGACGGTGCCGGTCTGGACGGATTTCACGACGCTCTTGACCACGTTGATCGGGAGGTTCACGACGGCCTTGGCGGTGTCGAACGCGCCGTCGCGAATGGCGTTGGCGACGTTGGCGATATTGCCGCTGCGGAGGGCCTTCGCCACGTTGTAGAGCGCCATCTGCGGCACCTTGACGGTGTCGCGGACATTGACGAACAGCTTGGTGGGCAGGGCCGGGTTCTGCGTGACGGCGATACCGCCCCAGTCCTCCAGGGTCCAGCCGTCCTCGGGGTTGCCGGTCACGGTGACGATGTCGGTGTTGCCCAGCGGGTGCTTCAGCATCAGGGTGAGGTCGGGGTTCTGCACGTTCATCAGGGTCCACGCCATTATCGACATGCCGTGGGCGAAGGCGACCGGGTTCTGCGCGCCGCTGGCGTAGATGTCGTCGACCGCGCCGTTGAAACGATTCTGGAAGACCGCGCCGTTGGCGTCGGGTGAACCGGGCATCGGCATCAGGAGGTTGCCGGTGGCCCACGACAGCGGGATCAGGGCGTAGAGGATGCGGGCGAAGCCGGAGTTCTGCGACTGGCCTTCGAAGATGCCGGCCTGGACCTCGTGGAGGCCGCCCGGCACCGTCACCGGCATGCCGGTCGCGGTGGCGTACGGTGCCGCGGTCTGCTGGGTGCGCACCATGTCCGAGGCGAAGATGGCGTCGTGCGCCAGGCCGTCATTGGCGAGGACGCCGGCCACGGTCTGGGCCTGCGTCTGGCCTGTCGCGGTCAGGTCAGGGCCCGGGATCTTGGTGTCGATGAGACCCGAGGCGTTGCCCGCGGATTCGCCGTGGCGGACGAATGTGATGGTGATGTTGGTTGCGGCCCAGGCCGAGAAGGCCGAGGTGAGGAACATGAACACGGCGGCGACCAGCACCGCCGCGCCTCGTGCTCCGCGTTTGAATGTTCGGCTGCGCGACAGCCCCCGACGGAACATTGGTGACATAGACGGCTCCATGGTGTTGCCCTGGATGTGTGCAGGGCCACACTATGTACACATCTATGAATCTGTCTAGTCTGTTCCGTCAATTAACTGGAGAACTTTGCTGGCGGACCAACAGCCTCGCGCCTAACCTGCCGGGTGATGCTGCTCCCATTGGAAGCCGGCCACGTCGTATTGGCTGACGGCTTTGTCGGTGTTGCCCCGGTTCGGATTCAGGTCGCTGCCCGCGTAGTGCTGCTCCGCGTTGGCGAATCCCTGGCTGCTGAAGCCCGGTGGTTTCAGGGCTGGGTTGTCGCTGGCCTCCTTGCCCGGCTGGCCTGTGGCGCCGGGAGCGTGGGGGTTGTCGGCGAATGCAACGCCGACGGGCGACAGCGCGACAAATGCGGTGACCACGCAAGGCAGGATGATGGAGCGCTTCATGAGATTTCTCCGATCGTGAGAGCCCCCTCCTGAACCACGATTGCCGGGCCTGATCGGTTCAGTCCGGGGAACCAAAAACTCCCCCGGCACGGCGTGCGTGCCGGGGGAGTTCTCCGATCTGGACTCAGGACGGATCGAGCAGGATGATCGGAATCTTCCGATCCGTGTGCGAGCGGTAATCGACGAAGTCCGGGTACATGGCGTCGAGCTTGGGCCAGTAGTCGTCGCGTTCGGCATCGGTGGCCTCACGAGCGGTCAGCTGCAGTTTTTCGCCGGGCACCTGGAACTTCACCTTCGGGTTGGCTACCAGGTTCAGGTACCACATCGGGTGGGTGTCCCGGCCACCCTGTGAAGCGACGACCACGATCCGGTCGCCTTCGCGCAGGTACAGCAGCGGGCTGTCGCGGGGCTCGCCTGATTTGCGGCCGATAGTGGTCAGGATTCCGACGGGCGGGGGCGTGGCGACGGGCTTGGAGCCCAGGCGCCACTTGGCGCCGATCCGGCCGTCGGTGGCCCGGAATGCCCAGGTGTTGATCCGCGACATCCATTTGAAGCCGACCTGCATCCCCTTGGAATTCAGGATCTTCAGCTGCTTGTCGCTCATTTCCCCGTCGGCCATGGTGGCGACCCTTGCTCCTCGGTCTAGATGCGCTCGATGATCGTGCCGGTGGACAGCGCACCGCCGGCGCACATCGTGATCAGCGCGGTCGACTTGCCGGTCCGTTCCAGCTCGTGCAGCGCGGTCGTGATGAGCCGCGCGCCGGTGGAGCCGACCGGGTGGCCCAGCGCGATGGCGCCGCCGTTGACGTTGACCTTATCCATGTCGGCCTTGTGCACCTGAGCCCAGGACAGCACGACGGACGCGAACGCCTCATTGATCTCGACCAGGTCGATGTCGGCCATCGACATGCGCGCCTTCTCCAGCACCTTGGCGGTGGACTGCACGGGGCCGTCCAGGTGGTAGTAGGTCTCGGCACCGACGTTGGCCTGCGCGATGATCCGGGCGCGGGGCTTGAAGCCGAGGGCCTTGGCCCTGTCCTCGTCCATCCACAGCACCGCGGCGGCACCGTCGGAAATCTGCGACGAGGTACCGGCGGTGTGGATGCCGCCCTCGATGACCGGTTTCAGTGCGGCCAGGCCCTCCAAGGTGGTGTCGCGCAGACCCTGGTCGCGGCTGACCAGGGTCAGCTCGGCGGTCGGCTGCTTGTTCTCGTCGATGACCGGTGCCTCGATCGGCGAGATCTCGCGGTCGAAGCGGCCTTCGGCCCAGGCCTGCTTGGCCTTGGCCTGCGACGCGAAGCCCAGCGCGTCGATGTCGGCGCGGGTGATGCCCCGGCGATTGGCGATGCGCTCAGCGGCCTCGAACTGGTTGGGCAGGTCGATGTCCCACGACGCGGCGCGGGCGCCGCCGCCGTTGGCGCCCAGCGGCACCCGGCTCATGGCCTCGATACCGCAGGCGATGCCGATGTCGATGGCGCCGGTGGCGATCAGGCCAGCGATGAGGTGGTTGGCCTGCTGGGCGCTGCCGCACTGGCAGTCGATGGTGGTGGCGCCGACATGCTCGGGCAGTCCGGCAACCAGCCAGGACTGCCGAGTGATGTTGTTGCCCTGCTCGCCGTACTGCGTGACGCAGCCGCCGATGAGCTGTTCGACGTCGCCGGCGTCCAGCCCGGCTTTCTCGACGAGAGCTTTCTGTGTGGCGCCCAGAAGCTCGGTCGCGTGCAGGCCGGACAGCCAGCCACCTCGCTTGCCGATGGGGCTACGAGTGGCTTCAACGATGACAGGATTACCCATGAGCTCAGGCTAGAACACGTTTCATTACTCTGACAAGCAATGATCGGTACATGCCTTTTATCTACGGTGAAGGCATGTTTCAATGGTCGCAACGCCGAACTAGAAGGATTTGTCTCGGAACCTCGTTCTGAGGCGTTGGATTCCCCAAGGAGACACCATGCCCTGCCCGATCCCGTCCGATCTCGACTTGTTGGACGCGAACCTCAACCTGGAACGGCTGCCTGTCGAGGAGCTCGCGGAGCTTCGCAAGTCCGAACCGGTGCACTGGGTTGACGTCCCCGGCGGCACTGGTGGCTTCGGTGACAAGGGCTACTGGATCGTCACCCGCTATGACGACGTCAAAGAGGTCTCGAAGCGCAACGACATCTTCGGCAGCGCGCCCGACGGTGCCATTCCGGTGTGGCCGCAGGCGATGACTCGCGACGCCGTTGACGTGCAGCGCGCCGTCCTGCTGAACATGGACGCTCCGCAGCACACCCGGCTGCGCAAGATCATCTCCCGTGGCTTCACCCCGCGTGCCATCGGCCGGCTGCAGGCCGAGCTGAGCGAGCGGGCCCAGAAGATCGCCGAGACCGCCGCCGCGTCGGGCACCGGTGACTTCGTCGAGCAGGTCTCCTGCGAGCTGCCGCTGCAGGCCATCGCCGGACTCCTCGGCGTGCCGCAGGAAGACCGCGACAAGCTGTTCAACTGGTCCAACGAGATGACCGCGGGCGAGGACCCCGAGTACGCCCACATCGACCCGGCCGCGTCGTCGTTCGAGCTGATCACCTACGCCATGAACATGGCTGCCGAGCGGGCCAAGAACCCGACCGACGACATCGTCACGCAGCTCATCGAAGCCGACATCGAGGGCGAGAAGCTCTCCGATGACGAGTTCGGCTTCTTTGTGGTGATGCTGGCCGTCGCCGGTAACGAGACCACCCGCAACTCGATCACCCACGGCATGATCGCCTTCTCGCAGAACCCCGACCAGTGGGAGCTGTACAAGAAGGAGCGCCCGGAGTCGGCCGCTGACGAGATCGTCCGTTGGGCCACACCGGTTACCGCGTTCCAGCGCACCGCGCTGGAGGACACCGAGCTCGGTGGCGTGAAGATCAAGAAGGGCGACCGGGTCGTCATGTCGTACCGCTCGGCCAACTTCGACGACGAGGTGTTCGAGAACCCGCACGCCTTCAACATCATGCGGACGCCGAACCAGCACGTCGGCTTCGGTGGCACCGGCGCGCACTACTGCATCGGTGCCAACCTGGCGCGCATGACCATCAACCTGATGTTCAACGCCATCGCCGACCACATGCCGGACCTGGCCTCCATCGGCGAACCCGAGCGGCTGATGTCGGGCTGGCTCAACGGCATCAAGCACTGGCAGGTTGACTACACGGGTAAGTGCCCCGTCGCCGCCGGCGAGCCGGCAAATCAGGCCTGAGCCTGACGGCGATTCAGCGCAGTAGTCCGGTAGAACGAATCAAGGAGGATTCGGGTGGATTTCACACCGAGCCCGGAGCAGCAGGCTGTCGCCGACGTGGTGACATCTGTGCTCGAGCGAGAAAACACTTGGGACGCACTGGTTTCCGGTGGCGTCGTGGCGCTTGCGGTGCCGGACCGGTTGGGCGGTGACGGACTGGGACTGCTCGAAGCGGCCACCGCGCTCACCGAGATCGGCCGGCGCGGCACCACCGGCCCGGCGCTGGCCACCATCGGGCTCGCCCTGGTGCCGCTGGTCGACCTGGCCACCGAAGCGCAGCAGGACCGGTACCTGGCGGGCGTCGTCGGGGGCGCGGTGCTGTCGGCTGCGTTGAACGAGGCCGGTAACCAGCTGCCCGAGAAGCCGTCGACCAGCTATGCGGGCGGCAAGCTCAACGGCACCAAAATCGGTGTGCCGTACGCCGAAACGGCCCAGTGGCTGCTGGTCACCACCGACGGCGGTGTGGTCGTCGTGTCGCCGACGGCCGCTGGGGTGACGGTCGAGAAGACCCCGACCGCCAACGGCTCGGACGAATACGTGGTGACCTTCTCGGACGTCACGGTGGCTGATGACGACGTGCTGGCCGGTGCCACAGTGGCCAGGGTCAACGAGCTGGCGCTGGCCATGATCGGCGCGTTCGGTGCCGGTCTGGTGGCCGGAGCGCTGCGGCTGACCGCGGACTACACCGCCACGCGTGAGCAGTTCGGCCGCCCGCTGTCCACTTTCCAGACCGTGGCTGCGCAGCTGTCCGAGGTCTACATCGCTTCTCGGACAATCGATCTGGTGTCCACCTCGGTGGTGTGGCGACTCTCCGAGGGCCTCGACACGAGCGAAGACTTGGCGATCCTGGGCTACTGGCTGACCTCGCAGGCCCCGCCGGCCATGCGGCTGTGCCATCACCTGCATGGCGGGATGGGCATGGACATCACCTACCCGATGGACCGCTACTACTCCTCGATCAAGGACCTGACTAGGTTGCTCGGTGGTCCGTCGCATCGTCTCGATCTGGTGGGAGCCTGAGATGTACATCGAACTGACGCCGGAACAGCGCAAGCTGCAATCCGAACTGCGCGAGTACTTTTCGACGCTGATCAGGCCCGAAGAGGCGGCAGCGATGGAGACCGACCGGCACAACGAGGCGTACCGCGCCGTCATCAAGCGGATGGGCAGCGACGGCAAGCTCGGTGTGGGCTGGCCCAAGGAGTACGGCGGCCTGGGCTTCGGCCCCATCGAGCAGCAGATCTTCATCAACGAGGCCAACCAGGCGGACATCCCGCTGCCGATGGTCACGTTGCAGACCGTGGGCCCCACCCTGCAGCTGCTGGGCACCGAGGAGCAGAAGAAGAAGTTCCTGCCCGGAATCCTCTCCGGTGATGTGCATTTCGCCATCGGGTACTCGGAGCCCGAGGCCGGCACCGACCTGGCGTCGCTGCGCACCACCGCGGTGCGGCACGGCGACGAGTACATCGTCAACGGCCAGAAGATGTGGACCACGGGTGCGCATGACGCCGACTACGTGTGGCTGGCCTGCCGCACCGATCCGACCGCGGCGAAGCACAAGGGCATCTCGATCCTGATCGTCGACACCAAGGATCCGGGCTACTCGTGGACCCCGATCATCTTGTCCGACGGTGCCCACCACACCAATACGACGTACTACAACGACGTGCGGGTGCCCGCCGACATGCTGGTCGGTGAGGAGCACGGTGGTTGGAAGCTGATCACCACTCAGCTCAACCACGAGCGTGTCGGACTGGGCCCGTCGGGTCGCGTGGCAGGCATCTACGAGCAGGTGCACAAGTGGGCTTCGGCGCCTGGCTCCGATGGTGTTGTCCCGCTGGACAACCCGGAGGCCAAGCGGCTGTTGGGCCAGATCAAGTCCATCTGGCGGCTCAACGAGCTGCTCAACTGGCAGGTCGCCTCGTCCGGTGAGAACATCGCGGTCGCCGACGCGGCAGCGACGAAAGTCTTTTCCACCGAGCGCATTCAGGAAGTCAGCCGGTTGGCCGAAGAACTTGTCGGACGCTTCGGTAACCCGGCCGACAAGCACACCGCCAAGGTGCTGCAGTGGCTGGACACCATGGCCAAGCGCAACCTGGTCATCACCTTCGGCGGCGGGGTCAACGAGGTCATGCGCGAGATGATCGCCGCATCCGGCCTCAAGGTGCCGCGGGTTTCCCGATGAGCGCCGGCGCGAATCGCGACGACTTCGGCAAGGGAGGCCGCAATGAGTGATCTTCAGGCCGGCATCGACGAGATCGTAGCAGCCGGGAGCAGCAAACCGACCCTGAGCCGGGATCCGGTGAACCAGCCGATGATTCACCACTGGACCGACGCGATCGGCGACAAGAACCCGATCTACGTCGACGCCGAGGCAGCGCGTGCCGCTGGGCACCCCGGCATCGTGGCGCCGCCGGCCATGATCCAGGTCTGGACCATGATGGGCCTGGGCCGCACCCGGTCCGACGACGATCCACTGGCCCGGATCATGAAGTTGTTCGACGACGCCGGATACGTCGGTGTCGTCGCGACCAACTGCGACCAGACCTATCACCGCTACCTGCAGCCAGGGGAGCGCGTCAGCATCAGCGCCGAGGTCACCGATGTGGTGGGCCCCAAGCAGACTGCGCTGGGCGAGGGCTACTTCGTCAACCAGAAGATCCGGTGGCACGTCGGTGACGAGGAAGTCGCCGACATGGACTGGCGGATCATGAAGTTCCTGCCCGCGGGCAAGCAGGGCAAGGAAGCGGCCGAAACCAGCTCGCTGCCAGCCGATCTGGACCCGGACAAGCTGATGCGCCCGTCGTCGTCGCGCGACACGCAGTTCTTCTGGGACGGCGTCAACGCGCACGAACTGCGGATTCAGAAGCGGCCCGACGGCTCGCTGCAGCACCCGCCGGTGCCCGCCATCTGGCAGGACAAAGATGCCCCCATCGATTATGTGGTCTCCTCAGGCAGGGGCACGGTGTTCAGCTACGTCGTGCACCACGCACCGAAGGTGCCCGGCCGCAGCCTGCCATTCGTCATCGCGCTCGTCGAGCTCGAAGAGGGTGTGCGCATGCTCGGTGAGCTGCGCGGCGTCGAGCACGACGACGTGAAGATCGGAATGCCGGTCAGCGCAACGTTCATCGACTTCCCGGACAGCGATGTCAGTCCGGCCTGGACCCTGTACGCATGGGAGGCAGCGAAGTGACCGCCACCGTGGGCACCAAGCTGCCCGAGCTCTCCATCTACGGTGACCCGACGTTCATCGTCTCGACGGCCATCGCCACCCGGGACTACCAGGATGTGCACCACGACCGGGACAAGGCACAGGCCAAGGGCTCCAAGGACATCTTCGTCAACATCCTGACCGACACCGGTCTGGTGGGGCGTTACGTCACCGACTGGGCCGGCCCGAACGCCGTCATCAAGTCGATCAAGCTGCGCCTCGGGGTGCCGTGGTACGCCTACGACACCATCACCTTCCGCGGTGAGGTGACCGCCATCGAAGGCGACCTGGTAACGCTGAAAGTGGTGGGCAGCAACAGTCTTGGCGATCACGTCATCGCCACCTCCACGCTCACGATGGGAGTCGCGCAGTGAGCATCTCCGGCAAGGCGGCCATCGCCGGTATCGGCGCCACCGACTTCTCCAAGAACTCCGGACGCAGCGAAATCCGGCTGGCCGCCGAGGCTGTCACCGACGCGCTGAACGACGCGGGCTTGTCGCCCAAGGATGTCGACGGTCTGGTGACCTTCACCATGGACTCCAACCTGGAGACCGCGGTGGCCCGCTCCACCGGTATCGGTGAGCTGAAGTTCTTCAGCCAGATCGGCTACGGCGGCGGCGCCGCGGCGGCGACCGTTCAGCAGGCCGTGCTGGCGGTGGCGACCGGCATCGCGGAATGCGTTGTGGCCTATCGGGCGTTCAATGAGCGCTCGGAGCACCGCTTCGGCCAGGTGATGACGGGTCTGACCGTCAACGCCGATTCGCGTGGTGTCGAGTACAGCTGGTCCTATCCGCACGGGCTGAGCACCCCGGCTGCCTCGGTCGCCATGGTCGCGCAGCGTTACATGCACGAATACGGCGCCACCAGTGCTGATTTCGGTGTCGTGTCGGTGGCCGACCGCAAGCACGCCGCCACCAATCCCAAGGCGCACTTCTACGGCAAGCCGATCACCATCGAGGATCACCAGAATTCGCGCTTCATCGCCGATCCGCTGCGGCTGCTGGACTGCTGCCAGGAGACCGACGGTGGCGTCGCGATCGTCGTCACCACGCCGGAACGGGCCAAGGACCTCAAGCAGCGTCCGGTCATCGTCGAAGCGGCCGCACAGGGTGCCGGCGAGGACCAGTTCACCATGTACTCGTACTACCGCGACGAGCTCGGCCTGCCCGAGATGGGTCTGGTCGGCCGGCAGCTGTGGGGCCAGAGTGGCTTGACGCCCAATGACATTCAGACCGCGATCCTGTACGACCACTTCACGCCGTACACGCTGTTGCAGCTCGAAGAACTCGGCTTCTGCGGCAAAGGCGAGGCCAAGGACTTCATCGCGAACGGTGCCATCGAGCTGGGCGGAAAACTGCCGATCAACACGCACGGTGGTCAGCTCGGTGAGGCTTACATCCACGGCATGAACGGCATCGCCGAGGGCGTCCGGCAGCTGCGCGGGACGTCCGTCAACCAGGTGCCCGATGTCGAGCACGTGCTCGTCACCGCCGGCACCGGCGTTCCGACGTCAGGCCTGATCCTGGGCTGAGTCCCCTTCACGAGCAGACACAAAACTGCCCGTTTTCTACGGAAGAGGGGCAGTTTTGTGTCTGGTGACGATAGGTAGTCGGGTAGTCCTACTCATCCGGACCCGGGTCACTCGGCACGATGATGTCACGATGACCGAACCGCAGCGGGCGATGGTTGCCCGGCTTTCCCAGGATGTCGCAGCGATGTCCCATCATCTGGCGTGGGTGTCGGCCTGCCTCACCGAACTCGATCGGTCGATGGCGCACCAGCAGCCGACGCCACAGCCCGTCGCCTACGCCGCACCGCAGCAGTATTGGCAGCCGGCTCAGGCAGCGTCGGTCACGGCACCGGCACCGGCACCGGCACCTCAGCCACTGCCGCGGCCCGAGCGTTCGGAGGGCTGGATAGGCAAGGCCCTGGCCGCAGCCGGTGTCGCGGTGACGCTGATCGGCGTCGCCCTGCTGTTGGTGCTCGCCGCGCAGGCCGGGCTGTTGCGGCCTGAGTTCCGTGTCGGCGCGGGCGCGGCGCTGGCGGCGGGGCTGGTGGCCGGGGCGATGCGCCTGAAGACGCGGCCCGGCGGGACGGTGGGAGCGGTTGCACTGGCCGCGACCGGCATCGCTGCGGCGTACATCGACGTCGTCGCCGTCACCACGATCTATGAATGGCTTTCTGCGCCAGTTGGTTTGGTGCTGGCGGCGGTGATCGGCGGCGGCGGTCTCACTCTGGCCCGGCGCTGGGATTCCCAGCAACTCGCGCTATTGGTGCTGGTGCCTTTGGCGGTGCTGGCGCCCGTGGTGGCCGACGGCGTCTCGCTGCTGCTGATCGGATTCATGCTCGCGCTGTCTGCGGCGTCGCTGCCGGTGCAACTCGGTAGGGATTGGGTCTGGATGTACGTGGCCCGCACCGTCGTCTGCTCATTTCCGTTGCTGGTGGCGTTGACCGCGGCGTCATTCGGTACCAACCGCAATGCGGGACTTGCGGGCGCCTGCGCGGCGGCAGCCGTCCTGGCGGTCGCCGGTGCGCTGATCCTGTTGCCCAAGACGACAAACCGATCGCTGCTGGCGCTGGCCACCGCGGGTGGCGCGCTGCCGGTGCTGTTCGTCCCGGCGGTGGTCCGCCCGATGATCGCCGCGTCGACCATCGCCGCGGTGGCGGCCCTCTTCCTGGCCGTCGTGCTGGTCGGCAACCGGCTGCCCGGCGTCGCCGGTGCGGTGCAGCGGATCTGGTCGGCGGTATCGGCGGTCTGCGCGCTGGTCGCGGTCCTGGTGGCCTTCGACGGCCGGACCGGCGGCGCGGTGCTGCTCGCGATGTCCGTCGTGGTGGCCGTCGCCGGGCGTCGCGACGCCATCGCCCGATGGGTGGCAGCCGGGTTCGGGGCCGTCGGAGGTGCCGTCTACTTCAGCTATTCTCCGCCGGACCTGCTGTTCCGCGCGGTCGAGCTGAGCACGCGCAGCGCAGTCTCCAGCATCATCTCCAGCATCATGGCCGTGGCCGCAGTGGTGGCGGTCGTGTGGTCGTGGGCCGGCAGGCGTGACGACGACGAAGTCCGGCTGATGTGGGCCGGCGCGGTCGTGGTCGTCGCCTACGCGTCCACCATGTTCACCGTCACCGTCGGCGTGCTGATCGGCGGCGTGAAGGGCGGGTTCTTCGCCGGCCACATGGTCGCGACCATCGGCTGGATCGCGGTGGCAGCCGCGCTGCTCGGCTACGCGGCGCGCCAGCCCAAGGTGCAGCGGTCACTGCCGATCGGTGGCGGCCTGGCGCTGGTGGCCGCCGCGATGGCCAAGCTTTTCCTGTTCGATCTCGGGACCCTGAACGGCATGTTCCGGGTGGCGGTGTTCATCGTTGTCGGCCTCGTGCTGCTGGCCATGGGGACCGGCTACGCCCGGTTGCTCGCCCGGCAGGATCAGCCGAATCCGTAGGCATCGGCCGCAACGACCGCACCGTCAGTTTGCGTCGGGTAGGTGCGCGTCGGGGCGGTAGGCTCGAACGGACGCGGTATGTCTGGGGAAGGGGGCCGTGTCTATGGGGATTCAGCCGGACAGCAGTCCGTTCGGATCGCAGACGGTTACGGGGCCGGGGTGGCCCAACGTCAATGAGGAACAGCTCGAAGAAGCGGCGGCCCACTATACGAAGCTGGCCACCAAGATCACCGGATCAGTGGTGCCCCAGCAGACCAGCCAGCTGATGGGACTCACCGATCAGTGGAAGGGCGCGGCTTCTCTGGCGGCGGCAGGCGAGGCCGGCACCATCATCGGCGGCCACGAGGCAAACGGCGCCCAGGCGGCGGCGATCGCCGCCAAGCTGCAGTCCATGGTGGCCGCGGTCGTCAAGACGAAGAACCTGGT
>Ga0070667_100000521_pt1 | contig 38631 bp, 38 predicted proteins | sample KBSS33metaG_FD_64659 | JGI IMG/M metagenome (GOLD analysis project Ga0070667, IMG submission 64659) | Switchgrass rhizosphere microbial communities from Kellogg Biological Station, Michigan, USA - KBS S3-3 metaG | ecosystem: Host-associated > Plants > Roots > Rhizosphere > Soil ...
CGTCGGCGTCAGCTCCGACCAGCCGTTGCTCTCGCAGATGACCACGAGCGGCAAGTTGCGGGCGGCGGCGAAGGCAAGGCCCTCGCCAGTCGCGCCCTGGTTGATGGCGCCATCGCCGATCGAGACGAGGGAGATCGCGTCCTCATCGCGGGCGTCGGCGGCGAGCGCGAGCCCGGCGGCGATCGGCACGCCGGCACCGACGATCGAGTTCTCGCCGAACAGCCGGTACTGGGGGGCGGCGAGATGCGCGGATCCGCCGCGGCCGCCGTTGATCCCGCCGGCGCGCTGGCAGATCTCAGCGAGCAGGGGCTCGAGCGGGACGCCACAGGCGATTGCCCAACCGTGGCCACGGTAGGTCGCGACGACTCGGTCGCGCTCACCGAGCGCCGACATCGCTCCGACCGGGATCGCCTCCTGACCGCAGCAGACGTGCACCGAGCCGGAGACGAGCCCCTCCGTGCCGAGCTCGAGACAGCGTTCCTCGAACGCCCGGATCGTGGACATCTGGCGGTAAGCGTCGAGCGCGCCCGACTTGGTGCTGGTCAATGCATCCTCCGGCATGAGTGGTCTGGCACGGCCAATCCCGTCCTCCCGCTATCTCAGGACCTGGCCGTAAGGTCAGGAAAAGATAGTACGGAGCTTCTTTAGCAGTGTCAACATACGATAATGTCAACGCATCATGATTAACCCGAGGAGAGCATCATGAGCGTGATCAAGCCATCACAGGACCTCGCCGGGCGCGTCGTGCTGATCACCGGCGCGGCCTCGGGGCTGGGCCGGGCGTGCGCTGTAGAGGCCCACACGGAGGGCGCAGTGGTCGTTCTCGCCGATCGTTCCAAGGCGGTCGAGGAGGCCGCGTCGGCGTTGGGCGACCGATCTCGCGCCGAGCTGCTCGACGTTTCCGACGTCGAGGCGAGCGGCGCCCTCGTCGAACGGATCGAGCACGATCTCGGCCGCCTCGACGGCTTGGTCAATGCCGCCGGGGTGATGGGAACGCGGCCGCTGCTCGAGGTCGAGCCTGCCGACTTCGATCGGGTCTTCGCGGTCAACGTCCGCGGCGCGTACTTCATGATGCAGGCCGCGGCTCGCAGCATGCTCGGCAACGGCGGCGGCAGCATCGTCAACTTCGCCTCGACCTCGGGGCGGGTCGGTCGCCTCCTCTCCTCGCACTACGCGGCGTCGAAGGCGGCGGTGATCTCCTTCACCCGCTCGGCGGCGCTGGCGCTGGGCCCGACGGTCCGGGTCAATGCCGTCTCGCCGGGAATGATCGAGACGCCGATGATCGCCGGCATCAGGGAGGACCGAGCGCGGATCCTCGACAGCGCCCCGGAGGACATCCAGGGGCACTGGCGCGAGACGGTGCCGCTGGGCCGGCTCGGCAGCCCCGAGGAGGTGGCGGCGGTGGTCGCCTTCCTCCTCTCCGATCGGGCCTCCTACATGACCGGCGAGGACATCGGGATCCACGGCGGCACGACCGGGACCTGAGCGAGTCCTTGCCTTCAGGTTCGCAGGCCGAGGTCGCGCAGCCGCCGTTCGGAGGGCTGCAGCAACTCCAGGGTGATCCCGTCGGGGTCATGCAGATAGCAGGACCAGCCGCCCTCGTTCGCCCCTTCCTCGATCCGCACCGGCGGATTGCGGAAGGCGACACCCTGCTCGACCATGCGGGCGTGGCGCTGGTGCAGGTCGTCGACCATCAGCGCCAGGTGGGCGACGCCGACGGTCGTGGTCGGCAGCTCGATCGTCTCGCCGGCGGGGCTCTCGTAGGCGACGAGCTCCAGCATGTGGGTCGAGAGCAGCGGCGGCAGATCGGGAATGCGCAGCTGCGCGATCTCGAGGACCGCATCCGCGATGCCGACCAGCTTGCGCGTGTACTCGTTGTCCTGGCGCTGGCGGTGGACCAGTTCGAGCCCCAGGACCTCCGTGTACCAGCGCGTCGAGCGCTCGATGTCGGAGACGGTGAAGGAGAAGTGGAAGACGTCTGCGATCACGGCATGGGGCGGGGTGGACGACGGATTGGAGTGTATCAGAACTTGATCTCTTTATCAGGTTGTGATATCACTCCAGCGGGCCGCCGGCCGCTGGGAAGTGCCGAACCGGCACAGATGAGAGGAGAGACGTGAGGAGACCGAGGATGCATTCGCGCTTGCTGCTTTCGATCGCGCTGCTGGGGCTGGCTGTGGTTGCCGTCGCCGGCTGCGGCGGCAGCAGCGGTGGTTCGAGCGATCAGCCGACGGCGGTTACGGCAGGCAACGAAAAGATCGAAGGCACGCTCAGCTTTTGGTACGTCCCCACCGACCCCAGCGTCGGCGAATGGTGGGAAGGCTTCGCCGCTGACTTCGAAGCCAAACATCCGGGCGTGACGATCGACATCACCCGCAACTCGGTCGACAACTACCAGGCAAAGACGCTGGCGGCCTTCTCCTCCGGCGACCAGCCGGACACGATCGCGATGGACACCGGCGAATACCTGCAGAAGTTCGTCCGCGCCGGCTACATCGCAGACATTTCGAAGCTCGCCGACTTCAGCTACTACAACCCGGCTGCGGTCAAGGTGCTGACCTCGCCAAGGGGCCAGGTCTGGGGTGTCCCCGAGTACACCTTCGTGATCTCGCTGTGGCGCAACACCGGGCTGTTCAAGAAGTACGGCGTGGCGGTGCCCAAAGACTGGGACGAACTGCTCGCCGCCTGTGACACCTTCAACAAAGCCGGCGTCACCCCGATCGCCTTCGGCGACGGCGGCGAGGACCAGTGGACCGCCGGTCACTGGTTCAGCGCCCTGCTCTACCAGTACGCCGGCGCTGGAGCCGACGTCGCCGCCACCTACGGTGAAGGCGGCGCCAGCTGGGAAGATCCTGAATTCATCGAAGCCGCGACGCGGCTGCGCGAACTCGCCGATGCGGGCTGCTTCCCGGATGGCTTCTCGGGGCTCAACTACTCGCAGATGTCGGCGTTGTTCCAGCGCAACGAAGCGGCGATGATCTTCACCGGCACCTGGTTTGGCGCCGAGGTCGCGGGCGCTGAAGGCGTCACGGTCGACGTCGTCCCGGCCCCCGACGGCACCGATGCCGCGCACTCGACCTTTGAAGGGGAAGGCGTCCTCGCGGGCGTGTCGGCGATCGTCGCTTCGGAGGAAGCCGCGGAACAGAAGCCGGCGCTGGTCAAGGCCTTCCTCGACGCCTTCGGCGCGGCGACGAACGAATACGCGGCAGAGAACAACCTGCTCAGCGTCTCCAAGGACCCCGAAGCGGGCGGTGGGTCGGTAGAGGCCGATCAGACCCAGCTGCTCCAGTCGGCGAAGGATCTGGTGACGGTCACCGACGTTGCACTTCCCGCCCAGGTCATCGACGACTACTACGAAAACCTTCAGGCGCTGCTGGCCGGTGACCAGTCGCCCGAAGAATTTGGAAAGTCGATGGAGGCCGCCGTCGAACGCGAACGGTCGACGCTGCCGAAGCAGGAAGGCGCGGGCTGAGCATGAGCACTGAGGAGATTGCCCGCGCCTATTGGCGAGCCGAGGAGTCACGGGACCTGGAGCGGATCATCAGCTTCTTTGCGGTCGACGCCGAGTGGCGGGGGCCCGGCATCGAACTGCGCGGGCACGAACAGATCCGCGGCTTCTACGCCGAGAGCGCACGCCAGTTCCCGGGCCTCGAGGTGAGCGTCGAGCGCGTCTCGCCGGGGCGCGCGGACGGTGCCGGCGAAGAGGCTGCGCTCGAGTGGAGCGCGGTCTTCCGTAGCCCCGAGGGTGAGGTGCGCGAGCTCAGCGGCGTCAACATCATGCGCACCGAGGACGGCCTGATCACCTCGCTGACGACCTACAACGACCCGTCGTCGCTGGTCGCTCCTGAGCGCGCCGGCTCCCGCTTCCAGGGGAGCCGGGTGCTGATCACCGGGGCCGGGGCGCCGCGCGGGATCGGCGCCGCCACGGCCCGGCGCTTCGTCGCCGAGGGCGCCCACGTCTGCGGCGTCGACGTCGACGCCGAAGGCCTCGCGGTCGTTGCTGCGGAGCTCGGCGCCGCCTTCATGCCGCTCGAGGCCGACGTCTCTGACAGCGCGGCGCTGCCGGGCCTGGTCGAGCGCGCCGCCGGCGAGGACGGGGTGCTCGACGTGCTGGTCAACAATGCCGCCGTCTTCCTGCTCGCCGGCCTCGACGCGGACGAGGAGCAGTGGCGGCGGACGCTCGAGGTCAACCTGATGGGGCCGGCCCAGCTCGTGGCGGCTGCTGCCGACGCGCTCGGCCACTCCGAAGGCGCCGCGGTGGTCAACGTCGCCAGCATCTCCGGGCACGTCGCGCAGGCCAACCGCTGGACCTACAACGCGAGCAAGGGTGGTGTGCTGGAGCTGACCCGCTGCCAGGCACTCGACCTCGCGCCGCGCGGGGTCCGGGTCAACAGCGTCAGCCCCGGTTTCATCTGGACCGACGTGCTCGACCGCGGAGCCGAGGGCGACCGCGAGCGCTGGGAGAAGGTGTGGGGCTCGTTCGCGCTGGCGCAGCGTTGCGCCGAGCCGTCGGAGGTCGCCGCCGCGATCGCCTTCCTGGCCTCTGACGACGCTTCCTTCGTGACCGGCACCGACCTTGCCGTCGACGGCGGGCTGCTGGCGACGAGCGCCGAGGGCACCGCAGCGTTCGAGTTCTCCTCGCAGTGATGGGCGAGTTCGACGCCACCAGCTGCACCGAGATGTATCGCGTGATGGTGCGGATCCGCCGCTTCGAGGAGCGGATTCAGGCCCTGTTCCTGCGCGACGAGGTGTACGGGACGACCCACCTCTGCAACGGCCAGGAGGCCGTCCCTGTCGGCGTCGCAAGCGCCCTGCGGGAGGGCGATCAGGTGGCGGGGACCTATCGCGGCCACGGTCACGCGCTGGCGCAGGGGATCGGCGTCCAGGAGCTGATGGACGAGCTGCTGGGGCGGGCCACCGGGATCAACGGCGGCCGCTCGGGCTCGATGAACGTGACCGCTCGGCGCCACGGCTACCTCGGCAGCTACGGCATCGTCGGCGGCTCGATCGCCGCGGCCACCGGCGCGGCGATGGCGCTGCAGCGCAACGGCGGCGTCGCGGTCGCCTACTTCGGCGACGGCGCCACCAACCAGGCCTACTTCTTCGAGTGCCTCAACTTCGCCCACGTCCTCGCCCTGCCGGTGATTTTCGTTTGCGAGAACAACGTCTACATGGAGTACACCCGCACCGAGCACGTCAGCGGCGGCGACATCCTCAGCCGCGCGCAGTCGCTCGGCGTTCCCGGCGAGGCGGTCGACGGGATGGATGTGTGGAGCGTCCGGGACGCCGCCGAGGCGGCGGTCGAGCGCGCCCGCGCCGGCTACGGCCCGATGCTGCTCGAGGCGAGCACCTACCGCTTCGTCGGACACTCGCGCAGCGACCCGGCGCGCTACCGGCCCGAAGGTGAGCTCGAGGAGTGGCAGCAGCGCGACCCGCTGCTGCGCGTGCGCGAGCGCCTCGAGGGGGACGGGGTGCAGCGCGACGCCCTCGACGCGATCGATGCCGAGGAGTCAGCGCTCGTGCTCGCGGCGGAGGAGCGCGGCTTGGAGGCTCCATGGCCTGACCCCGCCGAGCTGCCGTCCGAGTTCGCCGCGGCAGCGGTCGAGCCGGTTGGCGCCGAGGCGCTGCAGCGATGAGCGCGCTCGAGTTCCGAGCAGGCATCCGCGAGGCGCTCGACGCCGAGCTGACACGCGACGAGCGGGTGGTCCTCTTCGGTGAGGACGTCGCGGTCGCCGGTGGGGTCTTCGCCGTCACCACCGGGCTGCACGAGCGGCACGGGTCCGAGCGGGTGATCGACACGCCGATCTCCGAGCTGGCGATGAGCGGCGCCGCCTACGGCGCGGCGCTCTGCGGGCTGCGGCCGGTGCTGGAGATCATGTTCGGCGACTTCCTGCCGCTGGCGATGGACAGCATCCTCAACCAGGCGACGAAGTTCCACTTCCTCGACGGCGAGGGCGGCGTGCCGATGGTGGTGCGCTGCGTGGTCGGGGCGGGCGGGCGCTTCGGCGCGATCCACTCGCAGACGCCGATCCCCTGGCTGCACGGCGTCACCGGGATCAAGCTGGTCGCGCCCTCGACCCCGGCCGACGCCAAGGGGCTCTTGCGGGCGGCGATCCAGGACGAGAACCCGGTGCTCTTCTTCGAGCACAAGCGGCTCTACTCGGTCAAGGGCCCGCCCGGCGATGACGAGCCCCTGCCGCTGGGGCAGGCGGCGGTGGTGCGCGAGGGCGACGACCTGACGATCGCCAGCGCGATGAAGGGGGTCCACGACGCGCTGGAGGCGGCCGAGCGTCTTTCCAGCCAGGGGGTCGAGGCCGAGGTGATCGACCTCCGCACGATCAGGCCGCTCGACTTCGCGACGGTGCTCGGTTCGGTCGCCAAGACGAATCGCCTCGCGGTCGTCGAGGAGGGCCCGCTGACCGGCGGCTGGGCCGGCGAGGTGCTGGCGCGGGCGGCAGAAGAGGCGCTCGGTGAGCTCGACGACGTCTGGCGGATCACCACCGCCGACGGCCCGGTCCCGTACAGCCCGCCGCTCGAGGATGCGTTCTTGCCGGGCCCCGATCGGATCGTCGCCGAGATTCAGGGGCGGGCGTGAGCGGCAGCAAGTTCGACCGCCGGGTGGCGCTCGTCACCGGGGCCAGCAGCGGCGTCGGTCGTGCCGTCGCGCTCGCGCTCGCGGCAGAGGGAGCGGCGGTCGGCCTCGTCGCTCGCGACGCCTCGAGCCTTGCGGACCTGGTCGCCGAGATCGAGAGCTCCGGCGGCGAAGCTCTGGCGGCCGCCGCGGACGTGCGCGACGACGCCGAGGTCGGCGCTGCGGTGGAGGGGATCGAGGCGCGCTACGGCGGCATCGACCTGGTCACGCACTCGGCCGGAATCTTCCTCGCCGGCGCCTTGCCCGAGATGTCGGAGGAGGAATGGGACGGGGTCCTCGACACCAACCTGAAGAGCTGCTTTCTGCTCGCCCGACACGCGATCCCCGCCTTACGGAGGCGCGGAGGTGGCGCCGTGGTCCACGTCTCCTCGGTCGCTGGCCAGGGGAGCGATCCCGGCGCCGCCGCCTACGGCGCCTCGAAGGCCGGGGTCGACGCACTGACGCAGGCGATGGCGCTCGACCACATCGCTGAAGGCATCCGCGTCAACGGGGTTGCGCCGGGAAACCTGCGCACCCGGATGACGGTGTCCTACGCCGAGGAGCACCATCCCGACGATCCGGAGTCGATGCTTGCTGCGGCGGCGCGGCGCCACCCGATCGAGCGCCTGATCGAGGCGGACGAGGTGGCCGGCCTGATCCTCTTCCTGCTCAGCGACGACGCGGCCGCGATCACCGGTGCGACCTACGCGATCGACGGCGGCTGGCTCGGCCAGCTGGGGGGCCTCTGAGATGGCGCTGCCACTGTCAGCGATGGACCTCTGGTTCTACACCTCGGTCGGCACCTACGAGTTCGACGTCCGCTGCGAGATGCTCGCCGAGCTCGGCTACGACGGGATCTACCCGACGCTCTGGAGCGACGAGGCGTGGGAGGTGGTGCCGCAGCTGGGCGCGGTCCGGGAGCGCTTCGGATTGGAGGTAACCGGCGTCTTCGCCTATCTCGAGGGCCCCGAGGATGATGTCGGCAGGGAGCGGATCGAGCGTCTGCTGGCCGAGCTCGAGGGCTGCCGCCGGCTGGAGCTGGCGATCCTCTCACCCGGGCGGGAGCTGCCGCCTTCGGACCCGGGCGGAGACGAGGCCGTACTCGGGGTGCTCGAGCAGCTGCTCGACCTTGCCACCCGGCGCTCGCTGACGATCAGCCTCTATCCCCACCAGTCGTGGTGGCTGCAGACGAGCAGCGACGCGCTGCGCCTGGCCGAACGCCTGCGCCATCCGACGCTGCGCGCGGTCTTCTCGGGCTACCACTGGTACGCGGCCGATGGTGCCGAGCTGGGGGCGCGGATCGAAGCGGTCGCGCCGCTCCTCGACTCGGTCAACCTCTCGGGGGCGCGACGGTCCGAGAGCCCGCCGACCGTCGAGGAGCTGGGTCAAGGCGAGCTGGACAACTTCGCCTTGCTCGGGGAGCTGCGCCGGGTCGGCTACGAGGGCCCGGTTCACCTCTTCGGCTACGGCGTCGGCGGCGACGTCTACCAGGGGCTGGGTCGATCCCTGGCGAGCTTCCGTGAGATGGAGCGGCGGCTCGACGCCCACCCTGACTGGACCGCGACCAGAGAGGTCTTCCCATATCTGCCGGCGGTGATGGAGCTTGACCAGCAGCGAGAGGAGAACGGATGAGCGAAGCAAGGGGACTGTGGATTGACGAGCGCCAGCGTGAGCTCGGCGGGCCCTGGCGCAAAGTCCACAGCGACTTCCAGATGGACGTGCCCGTCGCCCGCGTCGGCGAGGGCTTCGACCCCGGCGAGTTCGTCGAGACCTTGCAGCGCGCCCACGTCGACTCGATCACAGTCCATGCCAAGAACACCTACGGGTACCTGTTCTTCCCGAGCGCGACGGGTCCCGTGCACCCGGACCTCGCCGAGCCGGACCTGCTCGGCAAGCAGGTGGCCGCCTGCCGGGCGGCGGGGATCAAGGTGTACGCCTATCTCGCCTATGGCTGGGACGAGTGGCTCGCCGAGCGGCGTCCCGACCTGCTCGCGGTCAAGCGGGACCGCACCAGCTTCCTGCCGCCGGTCGGCGAGCAGCCGATGTGGTCGGCGCTTTGCATCTCCCAGCCCGAGGTGCGCGAGCGCAGCCTGCGCCACGTCGACGAGGTGCTCGACCACTGTGAGCCGGACGGGATCTGGTTCGACATGGTCTATCCGATTCGCTGCGAGTGCTACTGCCATCGCTGCCTGTCGGAGCTCCGCGCGGCCGGCCTCGACCCGCTCGACATCGAGGTCCAGCGCCGCCACAAGAATGAGCTTCACAACGACCTCGTGCGGGCGCTCTCCACCCATGTCAAGAGCCGCCGGCCAGACGCTCAGGTCGACTTCAACACCCAGGCGACGCTCGGCCTCGGGGAGCGGGTCGAGCAGATCGGCAACATCGACATCGAGGCTCTGCCGACCGGTGGTTGGGGCTACTGGTACTTCCCGATCCACGCCCGCTACGCCCGCGGTTTCGGAACCACCGTGTTCGGGATGAGTGCGCGCTTCCACACTGCCTGGGGCGACTACGGGGGGCTCAAGCACCCCAACCAGCTGCGAGCGGAGATCGCCGGCATCGTCGCGCTCGGCGTGCGCCCGGAGATCGGCGACCAGCCGCCTCCCAGCGCCCGCCCCGATCGCGCCACCTACGAGACGATCGGCGAGGTCTACGCGGACATCGCCCGTGCCCAGGATTACCTCGAGGGCGCCGTGCCGGTCAGCGAGGCGGCGATCGTCGTCGACGGGCAGCCGCTCTCCCACCTGGTCTCGCTCAGCGATCCGCCCGAGATCTTCCCCTCAGCCCACGCGCCGGGCATCGGCGGGATGGCGAAGCTGTTGAGCGAGTGCCAGGTGCAGTACGACGTGGTCGAATCCGAGGCCGAGATCGAGCGCTACCGCCTGCTCGTCCTGCCCGACTCGCTGCAGGTCGGAGATGAGCTCGCGCAACGGCTCAACGCCTACCTCGAGAGTGGCGGCTCCGTCATCGCCGCCGGCCCGGCGGCGCGGGTGAGGGACGATGCAACGGCGCTGTGGCCGGCGGCCCTGGCCGGCACGACGGTCGAGCCCTCGCCGTTCCAGCCGGCGTTCATGCGCCTCGCGGGGGACCTCGGTGTCGAGATGCCTCGCTACTCCGAGTACGAGTTCGCCCTCTACGGAGAGGCGGACCGCTGGGCGCTCCCAGAGGGAAGCCCAGCCCAGGTTCACGGGCGCCTCAGCGAGGCGACCTTTCAGCGCTGGCAAACGGGCTGGCAATCGGCGCCCCCGGTGGTCCAAACCGACCGGCCGACGGCGGTCACGGCCGCCGGCCTCGCCGCCTTCTGCTTTCCGCTCGCGACCGCCTATTACGAACACGGCTACTGGTTCTACCGGGAGCTGTTTCGCCGCATCCTCGAACGGGTCTTGCCGCGGCCGCTGGTGAGCTCCTCGGCGCCCGCCAGCTCCGAGCTGACGGTGACCCACCAAGCGCCCGCCGAAGGGCGCGGCGCGCGCTGGCTCGTGCACATCGTCAACTACTCGCCGCTGCGCAGAGCCCATGGCGGGATCGCCGGCGAGAGCGGCTCGGTCGAGTACCTCGAGGATCCGGTGCCGCTCCGCGACGTCGAGGTCGCGCTCGCCGTCGACGCGCCGTTGGTGGCAGCGCGTGAGGTCCATACCGGCGCCGAGCTCGAGCTGGTGCGGAGCGAGGACCGCTGGCGAGTGCGGGTGCCCGAGGTGCCGATCTCGGCGATCGTCGCCTTCGAGGAGGAGCGATGAGCGAGGCTCTGCCTCCGTTCGTCGACACCCACGTCCACATGTGGGATCTCGACCGGTTCGAGTATCCGTGGCTGGCGCATCCGGACTTTGAGGTGCTGCGCCACGACTACCTGCCGAACCAGTGGCTCGCCGACGCCGGCGAACTGGCGCTGACCGGTGCGGTCCACGTTCAGGCAGAGGTCGATCACGCGGTCGACCCGGTCGAGGAGACCGCCTGGCTTAGCTCGCTCGACCTCGGCAGTGGCGCGCCGCCGCTCGCCTGTGTCGCCTACGCCGACCTCCGCTCGCCGCAGCTCGAGCAGCTGCTCGAGCGCCACGCCGGCGCCGGGCCGGTGTCAGGGATCCGTCAGGAGGCGTGGTTCGACCCGCGGTCGGACCGGGCCGACATCCCGCGCTTCAACCTCCTCGACGACCCGACTTGGCGCCAGGGTCTGGCGCGGCTAGCTCGGCGCGAGCTCTCGTTCGACCTTCTGGTCTGGCCTCACCAGCTCGAGCAGGCGGCCGAGATCTTCGCGGCGCTGCCCGAGCTCCCGGTCGTGCTCGAGCACACCGGGTTGCCGCCGCTTGGCGATCCCGAGGGGATGGAGGTGTGGCGCCGCGGAATGCGGACCTTCTCGGACGCGGTGCCGGGCTCGATGCTGAAGGTTTCGGCGATGGCGTTCATCTCTGGCGGCTGGACCGTCGCCGCGGTGGCGCCGGTCGTGCGGGAGGCGATCGAGACCTTCGGCCCGCAGCGCTGCATGTTCGGCAGCAACTTCCCGGTTGATCGCACCGCGGCTACCTACGAGCAGATCTGGGCCGGCTACGCGGCGATGGTCGCCGACTTCTCCGCGGCCGAGCGTGAAGCTCTGTTTCGAGCAAACGCGCTCCGTACCTATCGGCTACTGCCCATCAACAATTGACTTCCACATCACAATCTGATAGACACTCTCACCCCAGGGAGCGAGGGAACTTCTAGTGGCGGCGGCATCGCAGACACTCAGCGTTGAACGCGGCGGACGCCGGCGATTGAGGCTGCCGCGCTCGGTGACCGTGGCGAAGTACGCGATGGTGATGCCGGCCCTCTCGCTCTTCCTGGTCTTCTACGTCACCCCGGTGATCGCCGGGGTGGTGATCAGCCTGTTCCGCTGGAACGGCCTCGAAAGCCCGAGCTATATCGGCCTCGGCAACTACGAAAGGCTGTTCGAAGACCCGGTCTTCGTCGACAACGTGCGGGTCACCCTGGTCGTCGTCGGTGTCTCGCTGGCGGTCATCCTGCCGCTCGCCCTGCTGCTCGCCGTCTGCCTCTCCGGCAAGGGGCGCCTGCTGCCGCTGTTCCGCTGGATCCTGTTCGTCCCGGTGGTGATGCCGCTGGCGGCCGTGGCGCTGCTGTGGTCGGAGATCTTCAATCCGCTCAACGGGCTGGCCAACGAGCTGCTCGGGCACCTGGGGATCGCGCCGGTCGCCTGGCTGGGCGACCCCAGCACCGCGATCTGGGCGCTGATCCTCGTCAGCATCTGGGGGTTCGTCGGCCTCCACATCGTGATCCAGCTCTCGGCGCTGTCGGCGATCCCGACCGAGCTGAAGGAGGCCGCGCGCCTCGAGACCCCGTCGACGATGAAGGTCTTCCGTCACGTTGTGCTGCCTCTGCTGCGCGGCAGCTTGACCGTGTCCGCGGTGCTGACGATCACCGGCACCTTCGTCTACTTCACGAGCCTCAGCTTCGTGATGACCAAGGGCGGCCCTGTGCACGCAACCGAGGTCCTCGGCCTGCGCGCCTACCTGGAGGGCTTTGCGGCGCTCGACTTCGGTCTCGCCAGCGCGATCACGACGGTGACGATGCTGATCACGATCACCTTGGTCGGTGGCGCCCTGCTGATCGGCGCCCGCACGCGGGTGGAGTACTAGGGATGGCGCCCGAAGCGGCCGCGGGGGCGGCGATCACCGAGACGCGGGGAGAAGCCGTGCAGCACCCGGAGAGCAGCAGCAAGCGCGGGCGGGTCCTGCGCGAGCTGACCCGCTACGCGATCCTGGTCGTCGCCAGCGCGATCTCCCTTTATCCGGTCCTCTGGCTGATCTCGGCTTCGCTCAAGTCCCAATCCGAATACGTCCAGGATCCGACTGCGCTGCCGTCGGGCCTCAGCTTCGACAACTTCAGCGCCGTCCTCGGCGATCACCAGATCCTCGGCTACGTGCTCAACAGCCTGATCGTCGTCGGCGTCGCGGTGCCGGTCGTCACCTTCACCGCGGTGCTCGCCGGCTACGCGATCGCCCGCCTCTGGGGCAGGGCCGGGATGGCGATCCTCTTCGTCTTCCTCTTCAGCGAGCTGGTGCCGCTCGCGATCGTTGCCATCCCGCTGCTGTTGACGGTCAAAGAAATCGGCCTCCAGAGCGGCTTGCTGCGGGTGATCTGCGTGTACTCGGTGCTGATGATGGGCTTTGCGGTCCTCCTCTCCTGGGCGTTCTTCCGCTCGGTCCCGGAGGAGCTGCGGGAGGCAGCCCGGCTGGATGGCTGTGGCGAGTTCGGCGTCTTCCGCCGGATCATGCTGCCGCTGGCGCGCTCGCCGATCACGCTGATCGCGGTGATCTCGTTCATCGTGCTCTGGAACGAGCTCTTCCTCGCCGTCGTCCTGCTCGACAACGCGGCCGACCGGACTCTGCCGGTCGGGTTGACCGAGCTGCGTGGCCGGTACGTCACCAACTGGCCCAAGGTCGCGGCCGCGCTGCTTTTGAGCGCGATCCCGACCCTGATCCTCTACGGCCTCTTCCAGGGCCGGATCGCCAACCAGTTCTCACGCAGCACCACTCGGGAGTGACGGGGCGATGCGACGGCAACAGGCGCGATCGCGCGCACACCCCCTAGATCGCCAGGAGGACTGATGGCATCGATCCGGTTCGAGAACGTAACGAAGCGCTTCGACGATGGCACGGTTGCAGTCAAGCAGCTGCGCCTCGACGTGCCTGACGGCGAGTTCATGATCCTCGTCGGCCCGTCCGGCTGCGGGAAGACGACGGCGCTGCGCATGGTTGCCGGGCTCGAGGACGTCAGCGAGGGCGAGGTCATGCTCGACGGTCAGATCGTCAACGAGGTCGATCCCGGCCGGCGGGACATCGCGATGGTGTTCCAGAACTACGCCCTCTTCCCGCACATGTCGGTCCGCGACAACATGTCGTTTCCGCTCAAGATGCGCGGCAAATCGAAGCGGGAGATTGCCTCCAGCGTCGACGAGGTAGCCACCATGCTCGGTTTGAGCGAGCTGCTCTCGCGCAAGCCGAGTCAACTCTCGGGTGGACAGCGCCAGCGGGTCGCGATGGGGAGGGCGATCATCCGCCACCCCGCGGCCTTCCTGATGGACGAGCCGCTCTCGAACCTCGACGCGAAGCTGCGCACCCAGATGCGCGGCGAGCTCGCCCGGATGCACCAGCGGCTCGGCGTGACGACGCTTTACGTCACCCACGACCAGACCGAGGCGATGACCCTCGGCTCGCAGGTCGCGGTGATGCGTGACGGGCTGGTGCAGCAGGTGGGCACGCCGCAGGATCTCTACCGCTCGCCCCGCAACGCCTTCGTCGCCCGCTTCATCGGCTCGCCGCCGATGAACCTCCTGCGCGGGTCGCTGAGTGGGTCGCGCCTGCGGCTCGAGGGTGAGCCCGAGGGCGCCGACGTTTCCCGGCACTGGCCGCAGGCAGGCGGCGAGGTTCTGGTCGGGATCCGGCCCGAGGCGTGCGAGATCGGCGGCGACGACTCCCGCGAGGCGATCACCATCTCCGGCGAGGTCGACGTGGTCGAGGACCTCGGCGCCGAGACGATCGTCTACGTTCGTTCGGCTGCACCCGTGGCGGGCATCGAGTCCGGTGAGGAGAAAGGCGTCAGCGGCGGCTTCGCCGCGCGACTGGCCGGAGGGGCGCGGTCGATGTCACCGGGCGAGCGGATTCGCTTCCGGGTGGCGCTCGACGACCTGCACCTGTTCGACGCGGCTGGCGGTGAGGCCCTGTCGCCCGACCAACGATCCCTCGCGACGACCGCCGTCGGCGGCGATCGAGAGGCTGGCCGGTGAGCTCCGGTCCCGATCGCGCCGGCATCCGCGCCTCCTCGGCCGACCACGTCGCCCGCTACCAGGCGACCGACGGCGAGGACGGCTACCTGATCGACCGCTGGCCGACCCTGATCCTGACTACGCGCGGCCGCCGCAGCGGCGAGCTTCGTCATACGCCGCTGATCTTCGGCGTCGACGGCGACCGCCAGGTGCTCGTCGGCTCCTTCGGCGGTTCGCCGACTCCGCCGGCCTGGTACCTCAACCTGACGGCGGATCCCGAGGTCGGCGTTCAGATCAAAGCCGAGCGCTTCACCGCCCGCGCACGGACCACCGCCGGCGATGAGCGCGACCGGCTCTGGGAGCAGATGGTCGAGCTCTTTCCCTACTACCGGGAATACCGGGAGAGCACCGAGCGCGAGCTGCCGGTCGTCGTCCTCGAGCGCCTCTGATCGCCGGCGTGGTTAGAACTCGTAAGTGGTGGTGAGGCCGCCGTCGACCGTGAGGGCGGCGCCGGAGAGGCCGGCGGCGCCGTCGCCGACGAGGAAGACGAGGAGGTGGGCGACCTCCTCGGGGGTGGTAATCGCGCCGGTCGGGATACGTTCGCGCATGCCGCGGTCCATCGCCTCCGGGTCCGGGGTCGACTCGACGTGTTTGCGCAGCAGCGGGGTGTCGACGACGCCCGGGCAGACGGCGTTGATGCGGAGGCCCTGGGGGGCGAATTCGAGGGCGGCGGTGCGGGTCGCCGAGAGGAGGGCGGCCTTTGACGCGGAGTAGTGGCCGATTTCGCGCTCGACGAAGTACGAATTGACGCTGCAGGTGACGGCGATGGCGCCGGCGCCGCGCTCGACCATCGCCGGGATCAGCGCCTGCATCCCCCGGACGACGCCGAGGACGTTGATCTCGTAGAGGCGCCGCCACTCCTCGGCCGGCGTCTCGAGGAAGGGGGAGACGGTGACGTCGGCGGCGCAGGCGACGAGGCCCCATGCCCCCTCGGGGTCGCGCTCGCGGCAGCGCCGCTCGACCTGCTCCCAGGTCGCCGGGTCGGTGACGTCGCCGCGCACCCACTCGAGCCGCTCCAGGCCCGCCAGGCTCGAGGGCAGCTCGGCCAGATCGACGCCGACCACGCCGTAGCCGGCGGCGATCAGCTCGCGGACGCTCGCCTCGCCGACCCCCGAGGCGGCGCCGCTGACCGCGACGGTCCGTCCCGCGGCGCCGCTCATGGCGTCACCCCCAGCATTAGGTCGCGCATGTCTGCAGTCTCGGCGATGCAGTCGACGTGGGTGAAGTCGAGCCAGCCTTCCTCCCACTGGTACTCGATCGCGAAGTAGCCGTCGTAGCCGCGGGCGAGGAGCTTGTCGCGCAGCGCCGGGTAGTCGATCGTCCCCTCGGCGAGCCGGGTCTGGAGGTTGCCGGGCGCGGCCTGGCGCAGGTGGACGTGGCGGGTGCGGGGGAGCAGCGGATCGGACTCGTGGTCCTCGTAGGTCTGGAAGGTGAAGTGGCTGATGTCGAGGGCGATCTCGACCTGCTCGGTCAGCTCGAGCAGCGCCGCGGTGCGGGCCGGAGTCGCGATCACCGAGCGGAAGTGAGGCTCGACCGAGAAGCGCAGGCCGGCCTCGCGGGCGCGCTCGGCGCGGCGCTCGAGCTCGCTCGCCGCCAGCCGCAAACTCTCCGTCTCGTCGACGCCGTCGAAGAGGGCGCCGGGGAGGATGGTGAGACCGGGGGAGCCGAGCCGGCTGGCGAGGTCGAGCAGCGAGTCGAACATCCGGAACGACTCCTCGCGCACCGCCTGGTCGGGATGGTTTACGGCGAGCTGCTCGAACGACTCGGCCTGGATCAGGTAGACGTCGGCGAGATCGAGCGAGCGGCGGCTCAGCTCGGCGCCGATCCGCTCGGCTTCGGCGGCGGTATCGGCGAGCGCCCGCTCGGGCGGGTTGTGGTCGTAGCCAGCCCAGACGCAGAGGTCGACGGCGCCGATCCCGAGGTCGACGATCACGTCGAGCGCGGCGCCGTGCGAGAGGCGGGGAAAGGCCGAATCGGCGCAGGAGAGGTGAACGGCGCCGTCGCCGGCTGGCGGGGAGGTGCTTTCAGGGGACATACCTTCTCCTCGATCGGGGTGGATCGCGTAGAATCATATTCTGATCATATTCCGATATTCATATAGAAATCTGACCGATTTCTGAGAAGGAGAGACCATAGATGGAGTTGGCCGCGGGCCGCAAGGCCCTGGTGACGGGTGGTGCTTCCGGTTTCGGGCGGGCGATCGGCGAGCGGCTCGCGAGCGCTGGCGCGACGGTGGCGCTGGTCGACCTCGACGAGGGCCGCGCCGCCGAGGCGGCCGCTGGCTTCGCCGGCTCGGGCCACCTCGGGATTGCCGCCGACGTCCGCGACACTTCCCAGATGAAGGAGGCGGTCGAGCGCTCGGCAGCGGCCTTTGGCGGCCTCGACACCCTGGTCGTCTCCGCCGGCGTCTTCTCGATGGCGCCGCTCGAGCAGGTCAGCCAGGAGGAATGGGAGCGGACGATCGGAGTCAACCTCACCGGTGCCTTCGTCTCGCTGCAGGCGGCAGCGCCGGCGCTGCGGGCGAGCGGCCGCGGCCGAGCGGTGACGATCGCCTCCGACGCCGGCCGCCGCGGCTTCCCGACCCAGGCCGCCTATGTCGCCTCGAAGTTCGGGCTGGTCGGGCTGACCGAGTCGGTCGCCGCCGAGCTCGCCCCCGAGGTCACCGTCAACTGCGTCTGCCCGGTCTACTGCCCGACCACCTCGATGGGCGGCGAAGTGCTCGAGGAGAAAGTCCGGCGCGACGAGAAGAGCGCCGACGCGGTGATCACCTCGGCGGCGGCGACCAACCCGCTCGGCCGCAACGCCACCGAGGCCGACGTCGCCGGCGCGGTCATGTTCTTTCTCTCCGAGCAGGGGGGCTTCCTCACCGGTGCCGTCCTCGACGTCGACGGCGGCGCCCGGCTCGGTTCGGTCCCCGGTCTCGACTAACCCAAGGAGCGCAGATGGCCCTGATCGCCACCGACCACACCGGCTTTACCGTCTCTGACCTCGACCGCTCGGTCGAGTGGTACACGAACCTGCTCGGCGCCGGGCCGCTGTTTCGCAAGCGTTCCGACGACGATTACATGGGGAGGATGATCGGCTACTCCGACTGCGCGATCGAGTACGCCTACTTCCAGCTCCCGGGTGACACGATGCTGGAGCTGATCGAGTACGAGCGGCCGGCCTCGGCCGAGGTCGACATGGAGACCAGCAACCTCGGCAACGGCCACCTCTGTTTGCTGGTCGACGACCTGCACGCCGAGTTCGAGCGGCTGCGGTCGATGGCACCGTTTCGCTCCGAGGCGCCGGTCGAAATCACCGCTGGGGTGAATCGCGGCGGCTGGGGCGCCTACCTGCGCGACCCCGACGGAATCACCGTTCAGATGATGCAAGTCCCACCCGACCGCCAGATTGGCTAGCCGGTTTGCTGAGCTAGAGTCGAGCAAATGAGTTCGACCAAAACCGTCCCCGAGGCCGAGCAGGCGCGCCCGCGCGTCCAGTCGGCGGCGCGGGCGGTCGGGATCCTGATGGCGGTCGCCCAGAGCGAGAAAGGCCTCACGACCCGCGAGATCTCGGAGCGGATGGGAATCGGGCGGCAGGCGACCTACCACCTGCTCCACACCCTGGTCGGGGCCGGGATGCTGGTCCGCGGCGAACGCGGTCGCTACATGCTCGGTTTGCGGATCGGCTCCCTCGCCGAGGGCTTCGCCCGCCAGCTCGCCCCCTCCGAGCACCTGGCGCCGATCGTCCGCGAGCTGGCGCAGGAGACGGGGGAGACCTCCTACGCGAGCGGCTGGTTCTCGAACGAGATCACGGTTCTGACCGTCGCCCGCGGCTCTAACCCGGTGACCGCGGCCGAGGTTTCCCAAGGTCACATGGGTCAGGCCCACGCCCGCGCCTCGGGCAAGCTCCTGCTCGCCTATGCGAGCCCCAACGCTCGCCGCGACTACCTGGACGCACACGAGCTGCCGCCGAGCACCGAGAAGACGATCACCGACCGGGCCGACCTCGAAGCTCACTTCGAGCAGATCCGCGAGCAGGGCTACTCCGAGGACCTCGAGGAATTCGCCAACGGCCTCTGCTGCCTCGCTGTCCCGCTCGACGGAGGCCTCTCACCGTTCGCGCTGTCGCTCTCGGCGCCGCGCGAGCGCTACCTGGTGAACCGCGACAAGTACCTCGCGGACCTCCGCCGCGGCGCCGAGCAGGGCGCCGCCCCTACCAAGTAGCCCTACGCCGCGGCGGTTGGCCCGCGTCGAGGTTGCCTTTTGCCGCGGATGGGGCGGCGTTCGGCAACCTCGAGGGGCGTTGCTCGGGGCTGGCGATGGGTGATGCGTTGCCCCCCGTTTGGGGGGCCAACGCGAAGATTTTAGTTGTTTCATGACCAGAGGCTCAGGATATGATAAAAATCTGCCCACAAAGAGTCTTCGGCGGTCGGCGCGCCTTGCGTAGGGAACGGCCTCCGAAGCACGATCGAGGAGAGAAGATCGATGGGGTTTTTGCGACTGAAGGTGACGATCGGCGCCCTTGCCGCCGTGCTCTGCGCAGCGGTGCTGGTCGCCGGCTGCGGCTCGAGCGACAGCACCAGCAGCAGCGGCAGCACTGAAAGCACCGGTGGCGAAACCGGCGGCTCTGAAGAAGTCGCCTTCGCGGCGAAACCGAAGGGCGGCATCCCCGGTGCCCTGCTGCCGGACGAACTCGACCTCTGGAAATACAACTTCGACACGGGCAAATTCGAGGTCGCTCCTGGCGACGCCTCGAAGCCCTACCAGCCGTCGATCAAGAAGTTCCCCGCCGGCACCAAGCTCGGCTACATCGACCCCTGGGCCTCGAACCCGTTCGCGATCCCGATCCGCGAGGGCTTTGAAGCGCTCGCCGATGAATACGGCTTCGAAACCGTCTACTGCGACACCGGCTTCAAGCCCGAAAAGGCCGTCGAATGCGCCGAAGAGGTCGCCCACCAGGGACCGGAATTCGTCGTTGCCGGCAACTGGCAGGTCGGCGCCGCGACGGCGATGATGAAGGTGCTCGACGGGGCACGGATCCCGGCCGCCTCGATCGACGTCTCCGAGCCGAACGCCGTCTTCGTCGGCACCAACAACTACGACGACGGCCTCACCGCCGGCAGAGCCGGCGCCGAATTCGCCAAGAAAGAATGGGACTGTGACGAAGTTTGGCTGTTGCTCGGCGAAAACCTCGCCGAGGGCGAAGCGGCCGACCTGCGGCTGCAGGGCTTTGCCGACGGCTTCCAGGAGGTCTGCGGTGCCCTCGACGGCGATCAGATCGAACGGGTGCGGATGTCGGCGGCGACCAGCGACCAAGCGCTGACCGTAACCACCGACTGGCTCACCGCCCACCCACAGGCCAAACACGTTCTCGCCACCTCGCTCGACGACGAGCGGGCCAGCGGCATCGCCAAATCGTTCGCCCAGGCGACCGAAACGGAAGCGTTCGCGCTCGGTATGGGTTGCGACACGGTTGGTATCGAAGTCGTCAAGCAGGCCGAACCGACGGAGAACCACTTCCTCGGCTGCACGGCGTTCTTCCCGGAGAAATATCCGGAACTGCTGGTCTCGGTGGCGCAGCAGGTGCTGAACGAAGAACCGGTGCCGAGCGAGGTTCATGTCGGCAGCCAGTTCCTCGACCACACCAACATCGACCAGTTCTACGGCGAATAACGATGGCCGACGGACTGCTGAAGCTGCAAGGGATCGAGAAGCGATTCGGCCCGGTCGACGTCCTCCGTGGCGTCGACCTGGAGATCGCCCCCGCCGAAGCGGTGGGGCTGATCGGCGACAACGGGGCCGGCAAGTCGACCCTGGTCAAGATCCTCGCCGGGGTCTACGCCCCCAGCGGGGGGACGATCGCCTTCGAGGGATCCCAGGTTCGCTTCGGCAGTCCGCTCGACGCCCGTGCCGCGGGCATCGAGGTGATCTACCAGGACCTGGCGCTATGCGAGGACCTCGACGTCACTGCCAACGTCTTCCTCGGCCGTGAGCCGCGCAAGCGTTTCGGCCCCTTCCTCTGGCTCGACCGCCGGGCAATGCGGGCCGAGGCGGGCCGGGTCCTGGAGCGGCTCGGGATCGAGCTCTCACCGGCGCGGATGGCGGGCGAGCTCTCCGGTGGCCAACGGCAGCTGGTCGCGGTGGCGCGGGCGCTCGAGTTCTCGCCGCGCTTGCTCCTGATGGACGAGCCGACGGCGGCGCTCTCGAACGAGAAGATCCATCACCTGCTGAACCTGGTGGCGACGCTGAAGGAGCGCGGCGTCGCGGTGCTGCTGATCAGCCACCGCTTCACCGACATCATCGAGCTCTGCGATCGGGTGATCGCGATGCGCGACGGCAAGATCTCGGCCGAGATCCGGCCGCAGTCGCACCGCTCGACGCCGGAGATGATGGCCGAGATGCAGGCCGCCCTCAGTGGCGAGCTGCCGGGGGCCTCGTGAGCAGCGCGGCGGCACCTCCGGCGCCGAGTCCGACCGATCCGGGCCGGCCTAGCGACCCGGGCGAGTTCTTCAAGCTCGCCTACAAGCGGCTCTCCGAGTCGATCGGGGCGATCGGGGTCGGGCTGCTGCTCGTCCTCCTGCTCGAGATCGTCTTCTTCAGCCTGCAGTCCGAATTCTTCCTCGACTGGGCGAACTTCAAAAACATCGGCCGGGCGATGACGATCATCGGCATCGCCGCGATCGGCCAGACCGTGGTGATCATCGCCGGCGGCTTCGACCTCTCAGTCGGCTCGGTGATGGCGGCGGCCGGCATCCTCTCGGCCTTCCTGATCAACCACGGCACGCCGTTCGCGCTGGCGATCGCAGCCGCCCTCGGGCTCGGACTGATCATCGGCTTCTTCAACGGCTCGATCGTCGCCTACCTGCGGATCAACCCGCTGATCGCGACCCTGGCGACGCTCTCGATAGTCAGAGGGCTCGCCTTCGTGATCACCTCCGGTCAGGCCGAAGTGATCTCCAACGAGACCTACCTCTCGGTCGGCACCGGCAGCGTCTTCGGCATCCCGACCGTCGTCGTACTGCTGATCGTTTTGTTCCTCGCTGTCGGCTTCATCCTGCCGCGCACCCGCTTCGGCCGCTACGCCTACGCGATCGGCTCCAACACCCGCGCCTCGCGGCTCTCCGGAATCCGTGTGCCGCGCTGGCAGCTCTGCTTCTACGGCCTCAGCGGCCTGCTCGCCGCCGTCGCCGGCTGCGTCACCGTCGCCCGCACCGGCACCGCGGAACCGTCGGCCAACATCACCGCCGAACTCGAAGTGATCACCGCGGTGATCCTCGGCGGCGCCAGCCTGGCCGGTGGCCGCGGGCGCCTGTTCGGCACCTTCCTCGGCCTCGCCGTCCTCGCCATCCTCGCCAACGGACTGATCCTGATGGGCGTCGCCAGCTACTGGCAGCAGGTGGTCAAAGGCGCCGTGCTGTTGATCGCCGTCGTCTGGGACGAGCTGCGGCGGACCCGGAGGGACGTCGACTGATGGCGGCCAAGCAAGCGACTGCTCCTCCCCTGGAGGAGCAGCTGGACATGCTGCGCTCGATGCTCGAGATCCGCTTCTTCGAGGACGAGTGCCAGCGACTCTTCGCCCGCGGCGCGGTGCGCGGCTCGACCCACCTCTACCAGGGGCAGGAGGCGGTCGCGGTCGGCGGCTGCCGGGCGCTGCGCGAGGGCGACACGATGACCTGCACCTACCGCGGCCACGGCGCCACCCTGGCGATGGGGGCACCGCTCGCCCCGACCTTCGGCGAGATCTTCGGCAAAGCGCGAGGGCTCTGCAAGGGCAAGGGCGGCTCGATGCATCTGACCGACGTCACCGTCGGGGCGCTCGGCTCGCACGCGATCGTCGGCGCCCATCTGCCGATCGCCAACGGCGCCGCCTTCGCCTCCGTCTATCGCAAGACCGAAGAAGTCCACCTCTGCTTCTTCGGCGACGGGTCGACCAACATCGGCGGCTTCCACGAAGCCCTCAACCTCGCATCGCTGTGGAAGCTGCCGGTGATCTTCGTCTGCGAGAACAACCTCTACGGCGAGTACTCGCCGATCGCGCTGACCACGCCGGTCGCGCGGATCGTCGACCGCGCCGCGGCCTACGCGATGCGCGGCGAGCAGATCGACGGCAACGACGTGATCGGCGTCTGGCGCGAGATCGGCGCCGCGGCGGCGCGGGCGCGGGCGGGGGAGGGGCCGACCCTGCTCGAGGCGATGACCTACCGGCAGCGCGGTCACTCGCGGACCGACCCGGCGACCTATCGGCCCGACGGCGAGCTCGAGCGCTGGCTCGAGCGCGACCCGATCCTGCTGCACGAAGCGGCGCTGCGCGAGTCCGGGGTCGAGGATGGGCAGCTGGCGGCGGTGCGAGCCGGCGCCGAGGCGGCGGTTGCTGCGGCGCTTGCCGAAGCGCTCGAGTGGCCCGAGCCAGATCCCGAGGAGCGCTTCGACGATGTCTGGGCGGCCGCCTGATGGCCGAGGTCACCTACCGGGAAGCGATCAACCGCGCGCTCGCCGACGCCCTCGCCGCCGACGATTCGGTCTTCCTGCTCGGCGAGGACATCGCCGCCGCCGGCGGGGTCTTCAAGCAGACCGACGGTTTGCAGGCGCGCTTCGGCGCCGAGCGCGTGCTCGACACGCCGATCTCCGAGCAGGCGATCGTCGGCCTCACGATCGGCGCCTCGCTGCAGGGCCTGCGGCCGGTGGCGGAGATCATGTTCGCCGACTTCGCCGCCGTCACCTACGACCAGATCGCCAACCAGCTCGCCAAGTACCGCTACATGACCGGCGGCCAGGTGACGGTGCCGGTGACGATCCGCCTCGCCAACGGTGTGTCCGGCGGCTTCGGCGCCCAGCACTCGCAGGCGCCGGAGAACTGGTTCCTCAACGTGGTCGGGCTGAAAATCGCGGTGCCGGCGACGCCGGCCGACGCCTACGGCCTGATCCGGACCGCGATCGCCGACGACGACCCGGTCCTGGTCTTCGAGCACAAGGCGCTCTTCAATACCAAAGGCGAGCTCGACGACGAGCCGCAGGCGCTGCCGTTCGGGGTCGCCGAGATCGTGCGGCCCGGATCGGATCTGACGATCGTCGCCACCCAGGCGATGCGGCCCCGCGCCCTCGAGGCGGCGGCGGCACTCGAGGCGGAGTCGATCTCGGTCGAGGTCGTCGACCCGCGCACCCTCGTCCCCTTCGACCACGAGACGGTCGGCGCCAGCCTCGATCGCACCAACAACCTGGTCGTCGTCCAGGAGGCGCCGCCGGGGGGCAGCTGGGGAGCGACGCTGATCGCTCGGCTGGTCGAGGAGCGGCTCGACTCCTTCGACTCGGCGCCGGTCCTGGTCGCCGCCGACGAGACGCCGATTCCCTACGCCGAGTCGCTGGAGCAGGCCTGGCTGCCGAGCACCGAGCGAATCGCCGCCGCGGTGCGCGAGACGCTGGCGGTCGCGGTGCCGGTCAGCCAGGGTTAGGGGCATGCGCTTCCTGGTGGAGATAACGGTCGAGCTGCCGCCCGAGCTGCGGGACCCCGACAGCGAGCGCGGCGTGCAGCTGCTCGCAGCCGAGCTGGAGCGCGGCGTCGAGCTGCGCCGCGCCGGCACGATCGAGGCGATCTGGCGGGTGCCGGGCGAAATGCGCAACGCCGGCGTCTGGCAGGCCGCCGACGCGACCGCCCTGCACGAGGCGATCGTCTCGTTGCCGCTCTCGCCCTGGTTCCGGGTGAAGGTGACTCCGCTCGCCGACCACCCGGTCGAGCGCAAGGCGACGAAGTGACGGTGGCCACCGCTACCGAGGTGGTGATGCCGCGGCTCTCCGACTCGATGGAGGAGGGCACGATCCTCAGCTGGAACGTCGCTGTCGGCGACACCGTTGCGGTCGGCCAGGAGATCGCCGAGATCGAGACCGACAAGGCGAACATGGCCTACGAAGCCGACGTCGCCGGGACCGTGCTGGAGATCGTCGTCGCCGAGAACGAGAGCGCCGAGGTCGGCGCCGTCATCGCCCGGATCGGCGACCCCGACGACGAGCGGGACGAGGGCGACCGTTCGCCCGTTGTTGCCCATACGACAACAAAGGGCGAACGGGGGGCGGAGCGGGTGAAGATTTCGCCGCTGGCGCGGCGGATTGCGCGGGATTCGGGGATCGATTTGAGCTCGCTCGAGGGCACCGGGCCCGGCGGACGCATCGTCAAGCGGGATGTCGAGGGTGCCGGAGCGGCGGCGCCTGCGGCCGGCACCCCGGAGACCGCGAAGGGCGAGGTCACGATCCAGGAGCCGACCAAGGCCCAGCAGGTCGTCGCCCGCCGCATGGCCGAGGCGAAGGCCACCGCGCCGCACTTCTACCTCACCGCGGAGATCGACATGGGAGCCGCGGTCGCCGCCCGCTCCCGCCTCAAAGCCCTCACCCCTGAGGGCGAGTCCGTCCCTTCCTTCAACGACATGGTCGTCAAGGCCTGCGCCATCGCCCTGCGCGAGTCGCCGAAAGCGAACGGCGCCTACCGCGACGGCCGCTTCGAGCTGCACTCGCGGGTCAACGTCGGCATCGCCGTCGCCGCCGAGGAAGGGCTGGTGGTGCCGACCGTCTTCGACGCCGACCGCAAGGGGCTGCGCGAGATCGCCGCCCAGGCGCGCGCCCTCGCGGCGAAGGTCCGCGAGGGCTCGATCACGCCGCCGGAGCTCTCGGGCGGCACCTTCACGGTCTCCAACCTCGGGATGTTCGGGATCGAGGAGTTCGGCGCGGTGATCAACCTGCCGCAGGCGGCGATCCTCGCGGTCGGGGCGATCCGCGAAGCGCCCGCGGTCCGCGACGGCGAGGTCGTCCCCGCCCACCTCATGAAGGTCACGCTCTCCTGCGACCACCGGATCCTCTACGGCGCCGAGGGGGCCGAGTTTCTCGCCCGCGTAAAGGCCCTGCTCGAGGAGCCGCTGGCGCTGGCGCTATGAGCCGTGCGGCGACGATCGTCACCGGTGGTGGCAGCGGCATCGGCCGCGCCTGCGCGCTGCGGCAGACGGCGGCGGGCGAACGGGTTCTCGTCTGGGATCGCGACGGCGACGCGGCCACCGCGGTAGCCGCTGAGATCGAGGCCGGCGGCGGCAGTGCCGCGGCACTGCCGATCGACGTCGCCGACACCGCTGCGGTCCGCGCTGCGGTCGCGGCCGTGGGGGCGGCGGAAGGGCTCGCCGGTCTGGTCCACGCCGCCGGGGTGATGAGGACCGCACCGTTCGAGCGGGTCGGCGAGGAGGAATATCAACGTCTGATGGACGTCAATCTGAAGTCCGCGTTCTTTCTCGTCCAGGCGGCGGCCGGGGCGATGCGCGCGGCCGGCGGCGGCGCCGTCGTCCTCTTCGCCAGCATCTCCGGCCGCAAGGGGCGGCCGCTCGCCGCGCCCTACGCGGCCTCGAAGGCGGCGGTGATCAGCCTCACCCAGTCGGCGGCCCTCGCCTACGGCCCGAGCGTCCGAGTCAACGCGGTCAGTCCCGGGGTGATCGAGACGCCGATGAAGGAGCAGATCGCCCGCGAGCGGCATGAGCTGCTCGGAACCGAGCTCGACGACCCCTATCCGGGGCTGGCGGAGACATTGGCGCTGAAGCGCCTCGGCCGGCCCGAGGAGGTTGCCTCGGTGGTCGGGTTCCTGCTCGGCCCCGCCGCCGCCTACGTCAGCGGCCAAACGATCAACGTGGACGGCGGCCTTGAGTTCGACTGACGAGGCCGCCGAGCGGACCCTGGCCGCACTGCGCGAGCGGCTGCCGGGCGTCGACCTCATCGCCGACCGCGACGTCCTCGCCGGTTACGAGACCGACATCACCGGCCGCTTCGTGGGCTCGGCGCTTGCCGTTGCCCGTCCCCGCGAGGCCGAGCAGGTCGCCGCTGTCGTCGCCGCCTGCCACGCCGCAGCGGTGCCGATCGTCATCCAGGGCGGCAATACCGGCCTGGTCGGCGGCGGCGTCCCGCGCGAGGGTGGAAAAGAGCTGGTCCTGAGCCTCACCGCTCTCGACTGGGTCGGTGAGGTCGACCCCGACTCCAACCAGCTCGACGTCGGCGCTGGCACGACCCTCGAAGCGGCCCAGCGCGCCGCCGCCGCGGCCGGGCTCGAGCTGCCGATCGACCACCCGGCGCGCGCCTCAGCGACGATCGGCGGGATGGTCGCGACCGACGCCGGCGGCGCCCTCGCGCTGCGCCACGGAACGATGCGACGGCGGGTGGCCGGGCTTGAGCTGGTGCTCGCAGACGGCTCGCGCGTCACCCGCATGGCGGGCCTGCTGAAGGACAACGCCGGCTACAACCTGCCAGCGCTGGTGGTCGGCTCGGAGGGAACGCTGGCGGTGATCACCGCGGTCCGGCTGCAGCTCGAGCCGGCGCAACCGTTCCGTTTGACGGCGCTGTTCGGCCTGCGCGACCTGCGAGCAGCGATTGACCTGCTGCGGGTGCTGCGCGGCGTCCCCGGGCTCGAGGCCGCCGACCTGCTCGACGCCGCCTCGATGGAGCTGGTCCGCGAGCAGCGCGGGCTGCGGGCGCCGCTCGCCGGCGAGCACGGCATCTACGTCGTCTCCCAGCTCGCCGCCGCCGAGGACGTCACCGCCGAGCTGGCCGCCGCGGTCGAGGGAATCGACCCCGAACCCGAGGTCGCGGTCGCCAGCGACACCGCCGGGCGCGGCGAGCTGTGGGCCTACCGCGAGGCGGTCAACGAGTCGATCCGCGCCACCGGCGTCCCCCACAAACTCGACGTCTGCCTGCCGATCGCGGCGCTGGCGGCCTATGACGCTGCGCTACGCGAGCGGATTGCCGCCGCCTTTCCGGACGCGCGGTTCTACATCTACGGGCACGTCGGCGACGGCAACCTTCACGTCAACCTCGTCGGCCCCGCCCCCGATGATGACGGCGTCGACGACCTCGTCCTCCGCTGCACCGCCGAGTTCGGCGGCACGATCAGCGCCGAGCACGGAGTTGGGATCGCCAAGGGCCGCTACCTCTCACTCTGCCGCAGCGGCGCCGACATCGAGGCGATGCGGGCGCTGAAGCGCGCCCTCGATCCGACCGACCTGCTCGGCCCGGGAAGGGTGCTGCCGTGAGCGCGCTGACCGGCTTCAGCCACGTCGGCGTCCAGGTCAGCGACCTCGAGCGCTCGGTCGCCTTCTACGGACGGCTCGGGCTGACGCTCGCCGCGCGCTGGGAGAACGGTGCCGAGTACGTCGGCCGCCAGGTCGGCTATCCGGGGGTCAACCTGCAGATCGCGGTGCTGACGATCCCCGGCTCGGAGGCGGTGCTCGAGCTGCTGCAGTACGAATGGGCGGAAGGGGAGCCGATCGACCCGGCCACCGGCAACCCGGGCACCGGCCACTTCTGCCTGCTGGTCGACGATCTCGAGGCGCTCTACGCCGAGCTGCGCGACGAGGTCGCGTTCATCTCCGCGCCGCAGACGCCGACCCTCGGCCCCAACGAGGGCGGCCGCGTCGTCTACCTCAAGGACCCCGACGGCTTCCGGGTCGAGCTGCACCAGACGCCGCGCACGATGACCGGCGAGTTGCGCTAGTCTAACGACCTGGTCAAACGTCCAAGTCATTGGTAAGAGGCTTGGTGCCTTGGGTTGGAGGGTGGATGGCGTCGGTCGAGCTAGAGCACGTTGAGATGACCTACAGCGGCGGCGAGGACGCCGCCGTCAATGACGTCAGCCTCGCCATCGAGGACGGCGAGTTCTTCGTCCTGGTCGGGCCGTCCGGCTGCGGCAAGTCGACCCTGCTGCGACTGCTGGCCGGGCTCGAGTTCCCGAGCGCGGGCGCGATCCGCCTCGACGACGAGGACGCGACCGAGCACTCGCCGGGCGACCGCGATGTCGCGATGGTCTTCCAGAACTACGCGATCTACCCGCACATGTCGGTGCGCCGCAACATCGGCTACGGGCTTCGGGTGCGGGGCGGCAGCCGCGACGAGGTGGCGGCCCGGGTCGATGAGGTGGCGGGCTTCCTCGGCCTCACCGAGCTGCTCGACCGCCGTCCCTCGAGCCTCTCCGGCGGCCAGCTGCAGCGGGTCGCGATGGGCCGGGCGATCGCCCGCCGCCCGCGCGTCTTCCTGATGGACGAGCCGCTCTCCAACCTCGACGCCAAGCTGCGGGTCTCGATGCGAGCCGAGCTCGAGCGCCTCCACCGCCAGCTCGGGGTGACGACCATCTACGTAACCCACGACCAGGTCGAGGCGATGACCCTCGGTCAGCGCGCCGCCGTGATGCGCGCCGGCCGCATCCAGCAGGTCGACGCGCCGCAGCGCCTTTACAGCCACCCCGCCAACGCCTTCGTCGCCGCCTTCATCGGCTCGCCGCCGATGAACTTCGCGGTGGGGGAGATGGACGGCGGCCGGTTGCGCTTCGGCGGCTTCGAGCTGGCGATCCCCGAGCAGTTGCGGCCGCCGGTCCGCGACGGCGAGGGCTTCCTCGTCGGGGTGCGGCCCGAGGACCTGCGCGAACCCGACCGCGCCCCCGGGGAGGAGACGATCGAGGCCGAGTGCATCGTCCACCAGGACCTCGGCGCCGACGTCCTCCTCTTCCTTGCGGTTACGGACGGTCCGGGCGACCTCGAGGCGGTCCGCAGGATCACCCACTCCGAGGAGCAGGATCCCTACGCCGCCTCGCTCGGCCAAGCGCGACTGTTCTGCGCTCGGGTCAGCGGCGAGTACCCGGTCCGCGGCGGCGACACCGCCCGGCTGGCGATCGCCCCCCGCACGCTTCACTACTTCGCTCTCGCCGACGGCCGTCGCCTCGAGCCGGTCGGCCAGCTCGCCGGCAGCTGCGCCTGATGGCGGCGGGATTGCAACGCGAGACCCCGGCCTGGTTCGACGAGGCGAAGCTGGGGATCTTCATTCACTGGAACCCGGCGGCGGTGCCGGCCTACGCGCCGCTCGCCTCGCTGGCCGAGATGTACGCGGCGGACCCCAGCGGGGTCACCGCCTTCCGGCGGCTGCCCTACGCCGAGATGTACTGGAACACGATGAGCATCGCGGGGAGCGCCACCGCGCTTCACCACGAGGAGCACTACCCGGGGCGCGGCTACGAGGACTTCGTCACCGAGTTTCGCGAGCGCTCGATCCCGGCCTGGGACCCGACGCCGTGGGCCGAGCTCTGCGCCCGCGCCGGAGCCGGCTACGTCGTCCTCACGACCAAGATGGAGGACGGCTTCCTGATGTGGCCGAGCGCCCATGGCAACCCCAACCGCGAAGGCTGGCAGTCAGAGCGCGACGTGGTCGGCGAGCTGGCGATGGCGGTCCGCGACCGCGGCATGCGCTTCGGCGCCTACTACTGCGGCGGCGTCGACTGGACCTTCAAGGGGCTGCCGATGACCAGCACCGAGCAGGTGGTCGGGGCGATGATCGAAAGCGAGGAGTACATCGCCTACGCCGACTCGCACTGGCGCGAGCTGATCGAGCGCTACCGGCCCTCGGTGCTCTGGAACGACCTCGGCTACCCCGGCGGCGCCGACCTCGAGCGGCTCTTCGGCGACTACTTCGCGGCGGTCCCCGACGGCGTCGTCAACAACCGCTTCCAGTCGCCGCAGGACTTCGAAGCGCTGCTCGAGGAGGAGGCGCAGGGGGCGAGCCCGGACCTCGGCCACGCCGCCGTCCACTCCGACTTCCTCACCCCCGAGTACTCGACCGAGGGCTCGCCGGAGACGAAGTGGGAGACCTGCCGCGGCCTCAGTGAGTCCTTCGGCTACAACCGCCTCGACTCCGAGCGCACCTACCTCGACCCGACCGAGCTGATCCACACCTTCGTCGACGTCGTCGCCCGCGGCGGCAACATGCTGCTCAACGTCGGCCCGACCGCGGCCGGCAACGTGCCCTGGCTGCAGGCCGATCGGCTGCTGGCGCTCGGCTGGTGGCTGGGCGAGAACGGCGAGGCGATCTACCGCACCCGGCCCTGGTCGCGACAGGTGGGGATCACCGGCGACGGCGGCGCGGTCCGCTTCACAGCAAGCGAGGACGCCGTGCACGCGATCGTCCTCGGCACGCCGCCGGGCGAGAGCGTCGAGATCGACGTCGAGCTGGGGGAGGGCGCCCGCGCCTCGCTGCTCGGCCACGGTGCCTCGCTGCCCTGGGAGCGGAGTGCCGGCGGCACCCGGATCCGGCTGCCCGAACGCCTCGACGAGCGCCCCGCGATCGCCCTGCGCTTCGAGCCGGCCGGCGCCGTAACCCCGCTCGGGGGCTGATTTTTCGCCCCTTGCCCTTGACAGGGAACAGATCGCTGTCTAAAAATTAGGTCAACTGACCAAGTCGAATGAACAGGCGAGCGCGCAGGCGCTCGCGGAGGGGATGGAGATGGGGATGCTCGAGGGGAAGGTCGCGCTCGTCACCGGCTCGGCACGCGGGATCGGCCGCGCCACCGCGGAGCTGTTGGCGGAGCAGGGTGCCTCGGTCGTGGTCAACGACCTCGACCAAGATGTCGCCGAAGAGGCGGCCGCCGCGATCGTGGGCCAGACCGCGGTGTTCAGCGCCGACCTGACCAAGGGCGACGCTCCCGAGCGACTGGTGCAGACGGCGATCGACAGCTTCGGGCGGATCGACGTGATCGTCAACAACGCCGGCTACACCCTCGACGCGCCGATCCACAAGATGGAAGACGACGCCTTCCAGGCGATGCTCGACATCCACGTCATCGCCCCCTACCGGATCCTCAAGGCCGCCGCCCCCCACATCCGCGAGCCGGCCAAGCAGGAGCGCGAAGAAGGGGTCGAGCACTTCCGCAAGATCGTCAACGTCTCCTCGATCTCGGGGACGATGGGCAACGCCGGCCAGGCGAATTACTCCTCGGCGAAGTCGGCCATCGTCGGGCTGACCAAGACCCTGGCCAAGGAGTGGGGGCAGTTCAAGGTCAACGTCAACGCCGTCGCCTTCGGCTTCATCGATACGCGGATGACCGTCGCCAAGACCTCCGACTCGGTGGTCCAGGTCGGCGACCGCACGGTCCAGGTCGGGATCCCCGAGCAGCAGCGGGCGATGGTCGAGGCGATGATCCCGCTAGGCCGGGCCGGCACCGCCCGCGAGGCGGCCGGCGGCGTCGTCTTCCTCTGCTCGCCCTGGGCCGACTACGTCAGCGGCCAGGTCCTCAACATCACCGGCGGCCTGCCGAGCGGGATGGTCTCTTAGTGCCGATCGACCTCGACAAGGTCCTCGGCGCCGAGCTGCCCGGCGGCAGCCACAGCTGGGACGCCGACGACGTGATTCTCTACCACCTCGGCCTCGGCGCCGGGGTGCCGCCGACCGACGCCGGCGAGCTCGCCTACGTCTACGAGCGCGAGCTGAAGGTGTTGCCGAGCTTCGCGGTGATCCCTCCCTTCGCCACCCTCGGCGGTCTCGCCGGGCTCGACGGGTTCGACGTCAACCTCGCCCTGCTGCTGCACGGCGAACAGGAGCTGACGCTGAGCGGCCCAATCCCGACCGCGGGCGAGGTGGCCACCACGGCCACGGTGAAGGAGATCTACGACAAGGGCAAAGGGGCGCTGGTGGTCGTCGAGACGGTCTCCTCCGACGCCGCCGGCAACCAGCTCTTCGTCAATCGCTTCTCCTCGTTCCTGCGGGGAGAGGGCGGCTTCGGAGGCGACGGCGGCCCAACCCCGCCGCCCGGCGCCCCGGAGCGTCAGCCCGACGCTGTGATCGAGTGCCCGACCCTGCCCCAGCAGGCGCTGCTTTACCGCTTGAGCGGCGACAAGAACCCGCTGCACGCCGACCCCGCCTACGCGCAGAAGGGCGGCTTCGACGCTCCGATCCTGCACGGCCTCTGCAGCTTCGGGATCGCCTGCAAGGCGGTCGTCGACGGGGTGCTCGAGGGCGACGTCGGGCGGGTCGGTGGCTACCGGGCCCGCTTCGCGGGAGTGGTCTTTCCCGGGGAGACGCTCGTCGTCCGGGCCTGGCGGGAGGGCGACGATGTCCTCCTCGCGGCCGAGACGAAGGAGCGCGGAACCCCGGTGCTGAGCAATGCGGCAATCACGGTAAGGAGCGAAGAGTGAGTCAGCGGACGTTCGTGATCGGTGTCGGCATGACGAAGTTCGACAAGCCGGGCACCAAGGACGGCGACTATCCCGACTGGGCGAAGGAGGCGGGGGAGAAGGCGCTCGACGACGCCGGCATCCCCTATGGCGAGGTCGAGCGCGCCTTCGTCGGCTATTGCTACGGCAACTCGACCGCCGGCCAGCGCGCGGTCTACGAGCTGGGGCTGACCGGGATCCCGGTCGTCAACGTCAACAACAACTGCTCGACCGGGTCGACCGCGCTCTATCTGGCGCGCGAGGCGGTCCTGCGGGGCGGCACCGAATGCGCCCTGGCGCTCGGTTTCGAGAAGATGCAGCGCGGCTCGCTGGTCTCGACCTTCGAGGACCGCACCGACCCGCTCGACCACCACCTGGAGGCGATGTTCGCGAAGCGCCCGGCGGTGGAGACGCCGCTGGCGCCGCAGATGTTCGGCAACGCCGCCCGCGACCACATGGAACGCTACGGCTCGAAGCCCGAGCACTACACCTGGATCGGCTGGAAGAACCACCGCCACTCGGTCAACAACCCCTACGCCCAGTTCCAGGACGCCTACTCGCTGGAGGAGATCGCGGCGGCGCCGATGATCCACGAGCCGCTGACCAAGCTGCAGTGCTCGCCGACCAGCGACGGCGCCGCGGCGGCGCTGATCGCCTCCGAGCGCTTCGTCGAGCGCCACCAGCTCTGGCCGCGGGCGATCGAGCTCGCCGGCCAGGCGATGGTCACCGACCTGCCCGGTGTCTTCGACGAGGACACCGACTGCATCAAGCTGGTCGGCTTCGAGATGTCGAAGCGGGCGGCGGCACTGGCCTGCGAGGAAGCGGAAGTGGCGCCGAGCGAGGTCGACGTGGTCGAGCTGCACGACTGCTTCAGCGCCAACGAGCTGATCACCTACGAGGCGCTTGGACTCGCCGAGGAGGGCCACGGGCAGGACCTGGTCGAGGCCGAGGCGACGACCTACGGCGGCGACGGTCCGGTGGTCAACCCCTCCGGCGGCCTGATCTCCAAGGGCCACCCGCTGGGGGCGACCGGGCTCGCCCAGTGCTCGGAGCTGACCTGGCAACTGCGCGGTGACGCCGAGCAGCGGCAGGTCGAGGGCGCCGAGGTGGCGCTGCAGCACAACATCGGCCTCGGCGGCGCCGCCGTTGTCAGCGTCTACAAGCCGGTGGCGAGCTGATGAGCCTCTTCAAGCTGTCAGACGAGCAGGAGGCTTTCGCCGAGGCGATCCGCGACTTCGCCCAGCGCGAGTGCGGCACCCGCGAGCAGCGTGACGGGCTTGCCCAGGACGTCACCGAGGCCCACAACCGCGAGACGATGCTCAAGGTCGCTGGCCTCGGCTGGGCCGGGGTGATGATCCCCGAGACCTACGGCGGCGAGGGCGGCGGGATGGTCGACATGTGCGTGCTGGTCGAGGAGATGAACCGCGGCCTGGTCCCGATCAACGGCTACTACACCTCGCTGGTCGTCGCCGGCGCCTACGAGCGCTTCGGCAGCGAGGAGCAGAAAGCGGAAGTCCTCGGCGGGATCGCCAAAGGGTCGGTCGAGGCGGTGGCGATGTCGGAGCCCGAAGCGGGCTCGGACGTCGGCAACATCTCCTGCCGCGCGGTCCGGAACGGTGACGGCTGGATTGTCAACGGCCAGAAGACCTGGACCTCGAACGCGATGATCAGTGACCACATCCTGCTGATCGCCCGCACCGACTCGAGCGGCTCCAAGCACGAGGGGCTTTCGATGTTCAACGTGCCGGCTGGGATCGAGGGGATGGAGGTGCGGCCGATCGACACGATGGGCGGGCGCGAGGTCAACGACGTCTTCTTCACCGACTGCCAGCTGCCGGCGGACGCGGTGGTTGGCGAGGTAGACCGCGCCTGGACGCAGCTGATGGCCGGGTTGAACGTCGAGCGGCTGATCATCGCCGCGGTCCTGCTGGGGATCGCCCAGCGGGCCTTCGACGACGCCCTCGCCTACGTCAAGGAGCGGCACCAGTTCGGCCACCCGATCGGCAGCTTCCAGGTGATCCGCCACCGGCTCGCCGACCTCGCGACCGAGATCGAGTGCGCGCGGCTGCTGCTCTACACCTCGGCCCGCCGGGTCGACGAAGACCCCGAGACGCTGCGCCCGCGCGAGGTCTCGATGGCGAAGCTGAAGGCGACCGAGATCGCCAAGACGATGAGCCTCGAGGGGATGCAGATGATGGGCGGCTACGGCTACTCGACCGAGTACGACATGGAGCGGCTGGTCCGCGTCGCTCTGGCGGGGACGATCTACGCCGGCGCCAACGAGGTGCAGCGGGAAATCATCGGCAAGACCTACGGGCTCTAGCCCGGCCGCGCGACCGCATGGACCCGCTCTTCGACGTTTCCGGCAAGCAGGTCCTGGTCACCGGCGGCTCGCGGGGAATCGGCCTCGCGATTGCCGCCGGCCTGCTCGACCGCGGTGCCCGGGTGATCGTCTCCGCCCGCAAGGCGGAGCCGTTGGAACGAGCCGCCGCGACGCTGCGCGAGCGCGGCGAGTGCGAGGCCGTCGTCGCCGATCTCTCCCGGCCCGACAGCATCGAGCAGCTCGCCGCCGAGGTGCGGCGCCGCGGCGATCGCCTCGACGTCCTCGTCAACAACGCCGGCGCTGCCTGGGGAGACCCGATCGACGAGTTCCGGCTTGAGGGCTGGGACAAGGTGATCGACACCAACCTCCGCGGCCCGTTTCTCCTCACCGCGGCGCTGCTCGACCAGCTCCGCGCCGCCGCCAGCCCGGAGGAACCGGCGCGGATCATCAACGTCGGCTCGGTCAACGGCCTGCGGCCGCCGCCCGACACCGAGAACTACCCATACGGTGCCAGCAAGGCGGCGATCCACATGTTGAGCCGCCACCTGGCGCGACGCCTCGCCCCCGAGCACATCACCGTCAACGCCCTGGCGCCGGGTTGGTTCGAGAGCAAGATGACCGCCCACCTGCTCGACGACGAATCGGTCCGCCGCGAGCTGCTCGACGACGTGCCGTTGGGGCGGGTCGGCGCCGAGCCCGACATCGTCGGCGCCACCGTCTTCCTCGCCTCGCGCGCCGGCGCCTACATGACCGGCACCGTGATGCCGGTCGACGGCGGCCTCAGCGGCTGCTGACGCCGAGGTAGGCCTGCTCGAGCGCGGCGGGGTCGGCGGCGAGGGCGTCGGCGGCGGCTTCGAGTTCGAGGCGGCCGTTGACGAGGATGCAGGCGCGGTTGGCGACGCTCAATGCCAGCTCTGGCTTCTGCTCGACGAGGAGGACGGCGGCGCCGGCTTCGGCGGCGCCGCGCAGGGCGGCGAGCAGGCGCTCGACGACGACCGGGGCGAGGCCGAGGGAGAGCTCGTCGACGAGGATCGCGCGGGGCTCGGCGGCGAGAACGAGGGCGAGGCCGAGCATCTGCTGCTGGCCGCCGGAGAGCAGGGCCGCGCGCTGGCCGAGCAGCGGCTCGAGCTCTGGGAACAGCTGCAGCGCGGTGGCGGCGGGGCCGCGACCAAGGCGCAGGTTCTGGGCGACGGTGAGGCTGGGGAAGACGGCGCGGTCGTCGCTCATCAGCGCCAGGCCGCGGCGCGCGCGGGCCTGGGGGGCGCGGGGCGCGGGATCGCCGCCGAGGCGGACCTCGCCGGCGCCGGGGGAGAGGAAGCCGGCAAGGGCGAGGAGGGTCGTCGTCTTGCCGGCGCCGTTGCGGCCAAGCAGCGCCACCACCTCGCCCGGCTCGACGGCGAGGTCGAGGTCGCGGACGACCGTCACCCGGCCGTAGCCGACGGTCAGCCCGCGCGCCTCGAGCACCGCGCTCATGCTTCGTGCAGGGTCTTGGTCGCGAGGAAGCCGTCGAGTCCCTCGATGCCCTCCTCGGAGCCGTGGCCGCTTTCCTTGACGCCGCCGAAAGGCGCCTCGGGGGTGGCGACGGCGTAGGTGTTGAGGCCGACGATGCCCGCCTCGAGGCCTTCGCCGAGCCGGCGGCCGTTGGCGAGGCCGCCGCTGAAGGCGTAGGCGGCGAGCCCGTAGGGGAGACGGTTGGCGTGCTCGAGCGCCTCGTCGAGATCGGCGACCGGGGTGACGGTGGCGACCGGGCCGAACGGCTCCTCGTTCATGATCCGCGCGCTCTCGGGCACATCGACAAGGATCGTCGGCTCGTAGAACCAGCCCTCGCGCTCGGGGCCCCTGGCGCCGCAGACCGCAGTGGCGCCGCGCTCGAGTGCGTCCTCGACCAGCGAGGCGACGGCGGCGGGCCGACGCTCGTGGGCGAGCGGCCCGACGTAGGTGCCCTCCTCCATCCCTGACCCGACAGGCAGGGTGCCGACCGTCCCCGCAAAGACCTCCAGGAAGCGGTCGAAGGCCTTCTCCTGGACGTAGAAGCGGGTCGGCGAGACGCAGATCTGGCCGGCGTTGCGGAGCTTCGCGTAGGCCGAATGGGCGGCGGCGACGTCGAGGTCGGCATCGTCGAGGACGACCACCGGGGCGTGGCCGCCGAGCTCCATCGTCGTCCGCTGCACGTGGCGGCTGGCGAGCTCGGCGAGCTGGCGGCCGACGGAGGTTGAGCCCGTGAAGGTGATCGCCCGTACCAGCGGCGAGCCGAGCAGGCGCTTGGAGATCTGCGGCGGGTTGCCGAACAGCACCGAGAGCGCTCCGTCGGGCAGGCCGGCGTCAGCCAGAGCGCGGGCAACCGCGAGGGCACTGGCCGGCGTCTGCTCGGCCGGCTTCATCACGCAGGTACAGCCGGCGGCGAGCGCCGCCGCGGCCTTGCGGACCGGGTTCACCACCGGGAAGTTCCAGGGCGCGAAGGCGGCGACCACGCCGACTGGCTCACGCACCACCGAGATCCGGCTGCCGGGGGAGCGCTGGGTGAGGACGCGGCCGTAGGCGCGTCGCCCCTCCTCGGCATACCACTCGAGGATCGCCGCCGCCAGCTCGACCTCGCCGAGCATCTCGGTCCGCGGCTTGCCCTGCTCGAGCGTCGCCAGGGTTGCGACCTCGCCGGCGCGCTCGCGCAGCAGCGCCGCGGCGCCGCGCAGGACCGCGCCGCGCTGCTCGGGCAGCTGCTCGCGCCAGCCCTTCCAGGCGGCCTGCGCGGCGGCGACTGCTGCGTCGACGTCCTCGTCGGTGGCGAGCGGCAGCCGTGCCAGCTCGCCGGCATCGGCGGGGTTGTGGACCGGGACGGTCTTGCGGCCCTCGGCCGGCGTCCAGGCGCCGGCCAGGAACAGCTCGAGCTCACTCGGGTAGGCGGCGGTCGCCGCGGCGGTGGTGGTCTGGTCGCTCATCGTTCCTCCATGCTCGTGGTCAGCGGGGCGGGGGTCTCGACCCCCAGGTAGGCGCGCCGCACCGCTGGGTCGGCGAGCACCTCGGCGGGCGCGCCGGCGGCGATTTCGGCGCCGAAATCGATCGCGATCGCCCGGTCGGCGACGCGGCGGACGAGGTCGACGTCGTGCTCGACCAGCAGCACCCCGATCCCCGCTTCTGCAGCGAGGGCGCGGACCGTCGGCTCGACCTCCTCGCGCTCGTGGCGGTCGAGGCCGGCGCAGGGCTCGTCGAGCAGCAGCACCGAGGGCTCGCCGGCGATCGCCCGCGCCATCGAGACGAGGCGGCGGGTGCCGGCGCTGAGCCGGTCGGGGCGCTCGCCGAGGTGCGGCCCGAGCTCGAAGGCCTCGATCGCGGCAATGGTCGCGGCTGAGACGCCGCCGCGCCCGGGTCGGACGAGGTCGAGCAGGTAGGAGCGGGCATCGGCCGGGTCGGCGGCGACGCGCAGGTTCTCGAGCACGGTCAGGTCCTCGAAGAGGTCGACCGACTGCCAGGTGCGGGCGAGGCCGAGGGCGGCGCGGCGGTGTGGCGAGAGGCCGCTTAGCTCATCCTCGCCCAGCCGTACCGAGCCGCTTGCCCGGGTGAAGCCGGTGACGGCGTCGATCAGGGTCGTCTTGCCGGCGCCGTTGGGGCCGATCAGCGCCACCACCTCGCCGGGCGCGACCGTGAGCGAGAGGCGGTCGACGGCGTGGACGCCGCCGAAGCGGACGTCGACGTCCTCGAGCACCAGGGTCGCGGCGGGAGCGCGGCGGTTGGCGATTGGCGGCGGCAGCGGCGCGCTGGGGCGGCGCCGTCGCGGCAGCCGGCGCGCGAGTCCTCGCAGGCGGGAGGAGGCCGCCCGGGCCGCGCCGCTCAGCGCCGCGACAGCGCCGTCGGGGTAAGCGATCACGGTCGCCAGCAGGGTGACGCCGCCGATCAGGTCG